>JAEEGF012069699.1_pt1 | contig 71472 bp, 53 predicted proteins | sample 9134171 | NCBI WGS metagenome assembly JAEEGF01 (sample SAMN16246542, study PRJNA631951) | gut metagenome | biome: gut microbiome; feature: rumen; material: AP-attached | host: Bos | place: Iran: Karaj | collected 2018-10 | reverse complement strand
TCGGTATAAATGTCGGTACAAATGTCGGTATAAATAAAACGGAAAAAGCTGTACTGGGGTTATTGATAAGTAATCCGGAAATGACGGCTGAAGAGATAGCTATAGAAGTAGGAGTTACAAAGAGAACGATAGAACGTACTTTGGTTAGTTTGAAGAAAAAAGGTTTGATAGAGCGTATTGGATCAAATAAGAACGGAAGTTGGGCTGTTGTACAATAATAGCTTTTATAAAAATAAGCAGTTCTTTGATGTATATGATTTAATATAGGTCCCAAAACGGAAAGAGAGACTAGAAATGATTAAGAAACCGTTTGACTGTTTTACTGTATATGAAGAAGATGACAATAATGTGTTCATACATATAGATATTAAGGACGATCAAGCTTTATATGAAAAACTATTTGATTATTTTTTTTCGGAAGAAAAGTTATTGAGATATTGTGAAAATAACAAACATGTTTCGTTTTGCCCATCGTCAAAAGCATATACCATTCTTTATAGACATTTGCGAACATATATCGATTCGGAAAGAGAAAAAATGCCACTCCCTGTTTTTACACAAGAAATAGAGCAAATTTTGGCCATTGAGAAAATTATTAATTATGAGCAAGGCGAGAGAGTTGCCAGAAAAGATAAGATAGGAAAAATAGGGGAATACATATTTTATTGTTTGTTAAGCGATTACTTTGATTTTGATTGTATATTACCCAAAATCCACCTACAAACCGATTATAACATGAGTGTATACGGTATAGATTCTCTCTTTTATTCAAAGCAATGCAATATGCTGCTATTTGGAGAATCAAAGTTTTCTGTATCTGTAAAAAATGGCGTTAAATTAATCAAAAAATCACTGGAAGAGTATGAAAAGCAAATAGCAGATGAATATGAACTTGTATTATGCAATAGGTTTTATGGAGACAAACTAAATTGCTTTTCCGATGAATATGGTGAATTTACAGAAACATGTATAAATATAGACGAATTTATTCGTGTAGCGAATGTTCAGCATATTGGAATACCTATATTTATTGCGCATGGTACTGAACTAGATGAGAATGAGGTAATAAATGAAATGAAGAAAATTCCTAGAAAAAACATGTTGGGGTTATCTACGGTATATTATTGTATTTCGTTACCAGTGGTCGACAAATTTAGAGCGGTAGCGATTTTTACAAAAAAGATAAGAGAGGCAGAGGAAAGATATAATGGAGCAAGGACTTAATTTACAGTCGAAAAGAAAAAAGTATATTAGGGAATTGGCAGAGGCAGAAAATGCATCTAAAAAAGCCAAAGCACTAGCTGAAGATTTGTATGCTTTAGATTTGACTGTATATTCATCAGATTATTGCTTTGAATCTGTTATTTATAATGCGTTGGCTGTTTCGGAAATAGATAGTAGTATAGCATTGCATCCAGAACAGATTAACATTATTTCTCAGATAGTAAATAATGATGCTCTAATTGTAAGCGCTCCAACAAGTTTTGGAAAAACATTTTGTGTTTTTGAATATATTGCCAAATATAGGCCAGATAATGTGGTACTAATCGTACCGACATTGGCTCTTGTGGAGGAATACTACAAAAAAATAATTAAGAAATATCGTGGCAGTTTTGAAGGCTATAAGGTATATACAAATATAAGCGAAGACAAAGAATATGACTTTACAAGAAGGAATATTTTTGTTCTTACGCATGATCGTGTAGTTCAAGAAAGTATACTTGCGAAGATTGAAAAAATCGATTTTCTTGTAATTGATGAGGTATATAAATTAGAAACAGATAGGGAAAATGACAGGGTTCTTGTACTAAATATGGCATATTATTATTTGGCCCAGAAAGCTAAAAAATATGTTCTGTTGGCACCATTTATTAAAGAAATACAGGACTGTGAAAGTTTGGAAAAAAAACCCTTTTTTTACAGGTCAGATTATTCGCCTGTTGTAAATAATGTGATACCACGGCGTATAATTGATAGTTCAGATAGGTTTTCTGAATGCGAAGAACTGATAAACAATTTAGAAGGGCATAAAACGTTAATCTATTTTGCAACAGTTTCTGGAAAGTACGGGATGTATAAGTATATTAGTTCTGTTGTAGCAAATGAACCCAAAATTGAGCATTTACCAGATGAGATTGAGTATTTTATTCAATGGGCTAGTGATGAGATCCATGAGGAATGGTGTGTCATTACAGCCTTGAAACATGGTTATTTAATTCATAATGGACAGATTCCTGTTGGAACTAGAATATTTCAAATAAACCAATATGGTGAGCAAGATGGTTTTAATAAGATGTTGTGTACATCAACCCTTTTAGAAGGAGTAAATACATCTGCTGAGAATATTATCATTGTACAGCCCGCCAGAAAGAATTCAAAAGAGGGAGAATGTTTTACCTCATTTGATTTCTACAATTTAGTAGGAAGAACAGGGCGTTTGAATGAGCATTTTGTGGGTAATGCTTATTATATACAAGGACCAAATGATGCAGAGTTTTCTTTTGAAGATGCGGTTAGAAGTGTCAGGTTTGAGATATTAGATAAGACTGATGATATGGATATTCAATTTAAAAATATAAGCGACAACATAGATGTATCTAATTTTTTGGAGCGTCTGGGAATAGACATTGATGAGTATTTGGATAACATAGGAACTAAAGTAAGATTCGATACCGCAAGGAAGATTTTTGATCGATTTGAAGCGAATAAAGTGGCTTTAAGTGATTTGCTATATAATATGACATCAAATGAGCAAATGGGACGGTATCAACTAGTTAAAATACTAATGGCAATATCAGACGGTAAAGATAATAAATTTGAAGCAAGTATTGCAAATAAGTTGCTAGATAGACGACGATTAAAGATTAAGCAAGTTGTGGATGAGATTCGTACATATTTCCCATCTGTGGAAATAGATAGTTTGATTTCGACAACGATAAGAATAAAAAATGGATATCTTGAGCATCAATTCTATAATAGAGTAGGTATAATTAAATACTTTTGTCAGAAAGCAGGATTTGAAGAGAAACAAGTGAATGTTATTAATGAGAAAATTATCAGCGCTATTGAGTTCTTGTATTTCATAAATGTAAAAAATCAAAAGATGCTTATAGATATAGGAATTTATGAAAGAGATATTGAAAAAATCATCAAGGTTATAGGTGATGATTTCGATGACACAACAGAATTGAAAAATCGATTAGTTAGCAATATTGATAAATTGGGTGCTATTTCGTATATTTCAAGTTACGTAATACAGAACTTGAGATAGTTTTTGGAGAAGCATCCTGGAAAAAGTGCTTAAGAGATAGATGATAGTTACTTCTGTGGTTATACCTGTAAATGAAGAATACTATGAGATAAAAAATGGCACCAAACCAAAGAAAAAAGTTTGGATTGCGAATGAAACCAAAGATTTTAAACAAAAAATCTTGGATTCGGGGTACACAAAGATAATAAAACAAAACATATTGAAGTTAAATGAGGAAATAGGCACGGAGGTTTTCGGAAATTCACGTGTGGTTGAAATCCTCGGCTGTTCGGAAGTAACAGCAACTTCCTATTTGAAAAGAATGGAAGATGAACTGAAAATCACCGTTCCGGTAGAAGGAATGGGTAAAGGGAAATACAAGTTTTCTGTATAAATTGAGATGGATATTTAGAGGTTATACTTTTGAAAAAATTATCTAAGGGTGGATGAAGATTAAATGAATGACAAAAACAGACTTACTTGGGTAAATAATAATTTTATATCTAAGGAATTCTACGCACCATTCATAATTGAGAAGGATATTGATTATTATGAAGATTTATCGCAAAAACTTAAGTCATTTTATGATCGTGCTGCTGAAGTAGGAGCTGATGAAGAAAGCTTAGGTATAATTGATAAGTATAGAAAGAAAATATTAGAGGCATTAAGAAGTTATTATCGCGCTGATATTGCTAAGAGTAATACTATAATATTGAATTTAATAAAGAAGATTGGAGATGACAGACTTGCTGTGACAACTCTGAATGATAGTTTGGCATTTCCAGGTGCGCATGACCAAGAACTCCAATTCTTTAGATGCAGAACAGGAAATCCTTCAAATGCGTATGCTGCAAAAGATATGGTCCATTTACCTAAATCTCTTAGAGCTAAATCTGGTAATTATAGGTTCAGCATTCCTGGTAATCCAAGTTTATATTTAGCTAATTCATCTTATGGATGTTGGATTGAAACAGGTTTTCCTGCGGAAATAGATTTTAATGTATCACCCGTACTATTGGATGGTTCACAAAAAATATTTAATTTGGCAGTATCAATTAGTCAATTCTTTTATTTAAATGAATTAGAAAGCTCGAGAGTTCGGACATGGCTAAAATTGATGATGCTGAATATAGCAACCTCGTATCGAATAAAAGAATGTGGAAGAACATTCAAATCAGAATACATAATTTCGCAAGCAGTTATGATGGCTTGTAAAAAACTAGGATATGATGGTGTTGCTTATTTTTCAAAAAGGGTAACAAATGAGGTTTTTGCTCAATGTGCAATAAATCTGGCTTTATTTGTAAATTATAAAAAAGAGTACTCAGATTTAGTTAGACACATGAAGGTTGATGATGCTTTTAATTTCTCGGTATATAAAAATCTAAATGCTTCAGCAACACACACTATTTATTCGCTAAGGTCTGTTAATAATGGATTAGTTACTAATATTGGTAGTTTTGATAGACAGTATGCATACAGGGAAACAGTTTTTTTAAAATTTGACCAGTTTTTGTTTGAATCCTGGAGAAAAAAAACAAACGGTAAGTCAAAAGACCAAATATCGTGGGGGGTTCCGGGAACGGAAAATAATTAACCTTACATAGACCAGTAAGCCAAGTTTTTTTAGGTGAAAGGCTAAATGATTGTATTGAAGAGAATATATTGTTTTCTTTCGATGGATTACTTCAGCAGAAGGCCGGGTCGAATATTAGGAATAGAATTGGCCATGGTTTGGTTACTGAACAGGGGTACTATACGGGTGATTGTATTTATTTTGTTATGATAGTACTGAAGTTTTGCGCTTTATACTGCAATGAATTCATTGATGAGTGTAAAAAGAGGTAATAGGAATGCATTTTTATTGTTATTCATTGAAACGAATAATAAATTATTGTTATTGACAAGTTAATTGTTAACAGTTAGTATATCCGTAGTGAACGTGCTACGGATGCTTGCGAGGCTCGTAGCCTAAAGAGGCTCCTGCGGGGGCCTCTTTTCCGTTATTGGAGGGGTGAGTATTATGGACAAACCATACACAACATATGAAGAACAGGTTGAGCTTCTAAAAAAGAAAGGTTTAATCATAAATGATGAAGCCGAAGCGATTATGCTTTTGAAAAAGTGTAGTTATTATGGCCTGATTTCGGGGTATAAAAAACCATTTAAAAGTAGTGACAAATGTACGTATAAGCCTCATGCGACTATACAGGACGTACATGCTCTATACATCTATGATATGGAGTTACGAGAGCTGTTCCTGAAATATATTTTAATAATAGAAAATCATGTCAAATCTTTGATTTCATATTCTTTTTGTCAAACATATGGCGCTTTAGAAAGCGACTATCTTAATGCGAATAACTATAACTATATTAGCACTAAGCAGGAAGCTATTAATAAATTAATAACTAAATTAAGCACTGCCATGTGTGACTATGATTCCCATCCATATTTACAACATCAGAGAGATAATCATGGTAATATTCCGCTTTGGGTACTGACAAGAGTCATTACTATTGGAATGATATCCAAAATGTATAGCCTGCTCAAACCACAGGTGCAAACATTGATAAGCAAAGAGTTCGAGTATGTTACCGAGGGCGCTCTTGCTAATATGATAGATTTATTGTCGCGCTTTAGAAATGTATGTGCTCATAATGAGCGATTATATGACTATAAGTATCATACCGGAGAAATACAAACTACGGATGTTCACAGACAGATGGGTCTTAATGACGGCAAAAAGAAGCTTGGTAAAAAGGATTTATTTGCTGTAGTGATTGTTTTCAAATATCTGTTGCCGGCAGAAGATTTTGAAGGCTTTCTTGTTAAATTTGATGATTTGACTAAGGGGCTGCTAAATAAAACAAAAATGATACAAGAAGCACAGATACTTAAGCTTATGGGATTTCCGGCTAACTGGCGTGAGATTAAAGGCTACGAGAAAAAGTTATAAATTATAAGTTTTGAATCCCCAGCGCTTGCTGGTGAATGGCAATGTGGCGTTGCCTTCATTGGTAAAAGTTATGGGGATTAATTTTCCAGATATATCATCGAATTGTCCCTTGTTATAACTCTATTAACTTCATTTAATGTGGATAAGTCGAATACATCGCAAACCTTTTCTAATGAGCTTTCTACGTCTAATCCATCATGTATCATTACCAACACGGTTTCACCATCTTTATATTCATATGTATTGTTTAATACTTCTATTGTCGATAAATATGTGACAGCAACCTTATCGCATTTGGCGAGCGCTGTGGTTTCGCGAGCACTAACGTTCCAGGATCCGTCTGCCATGACATAAATGCATACTGTGTGCTCAGGGATTTCGATGGTTTCTTGGCCTCCGATGTAGAGATAGTTGGAGGTTCTGGCAAAAGAATTGCTGGTTAACAGGAACATGATTCCAAGAAAGATAACACTATATTCAGGGAGTTTTTTCGGAAGAATATTGTATCTATTACAAAACCTCCTAACTGTGTAATAGATTCCGCTAATGCAAATCATGACGATAAACGGATAGGAACACATTACATATCTCCCGTCTAAATATGGCACTATCTGGGATACTGCCATGGTATAAAAAAGAACAGGTATTGTAATAAGTGAAATTATCCCAAGGGGAACCTTTTTAGCGCGAGCAATTCCAAGGCCAGCAACAATCAATAAAAGAATCACTGGAAATACCCAAGCATGCCCTCCGAAGATTCCCTGAAAGACATACTCAAACATCCAACGAAATTTATCAAAATAGAATCTTTTTTCATCAAGAGCTTGTAGTGCTCCGGCATTTCTGTATCCGAAAAACACGTGCTTAATGGAGAAGGGCCAGATAATAATACCGATAACCGCGCTTCCCATCAGAGTAAGTATGTATGATAAAAGGGATTTCCATTTTTGGGTACATGCCATCCATATGCACATTACAACAGCTACACCTATGGCATAGAGCACAAAATAGTAGTGCGTCATGTAGCCTAAAAGTGTTGCGAGGATCAATTCAACCCTAAGCTTTCGGTTAAAAGTGAACTCTCCATCTGCAAGCTTTAGATTCATGTAGAAGAAAAACAACGCAAGAAGCGTAAACAGCGCATACATTCTGATAAAAACAGCCGTATCGATAAAACCTAAAGAAAAGCCGTACGCTATTATTGACATGTAACCAACTATCTGGCTACCAAGGTAACGGCTGGTAATTTTCCAGATAAGAATAAGGGCAAGAAGCATATAAAGAATGTTAAGGCTCAATCCAAACCACTTTGAAAATGTGCCATAAAAAATCGAGCATAAAAAATGAAGCAGCAAGTAAAACAGTGGCGGATGCACATCGCCTCGCTGGTTATAATATACTGATGCAATGTTGAAGCGATTATTCTTAGAAGCACTGATATAGTCCTGATAAGCCTGGCCTGACATCCAAGTGGTAGTCTTTGTGTCGTAACTGTTAGTTTGTGCAATGAGGTAATCTCGGTAGATTACGCTTTCTTTAAACCTAAAATCGCATTCCTTTAATAACTTAAAATCATTTATAAGGTTCTTAAAAAGGTCACCGATGTTTTCGCCGGGACCGTAACTTTTCATCCAATCTTTAACGCTATATTCCATTTCACCAAAGTGCATAAAGGGAAGGTATTCGCTGTTTGCAAGACCATAGGAATATACTTCATCCACGTGGTAGCCTTCTTTGCGACTTCCCTGGTATATCATGTTAGCGGTCGAGAGAAGCAAAAGAAGAATGAGTAGAATCCTTTCGAAGTTCATTTTATTTATCAGATTGTTCAATTTGCTTTGCATTAAATTATTTCCTTATGAAAACGAATATATAGATTATTCAAGTAAGTTGAATATGCCTTTTAGCAGTTGTAATGCGGCCGTTTCGCTTTAGAGCTAAAAGACATGTTAATGATAGAGTATTTTAGCCTTCTTTTCAACCGAATAGACTACTAACAACTGGAAAAGAGACAGGAAATATTATAGAATACAATGTGATGGCATATTTGGAGGACAATAGGTGAATAAAAGCGTAACCAAACAATCTAATAACAATAAATGGTCACTGATGTCCGCGCTTGTTTCGGCAGTGGTTCTTTTTGTTACACTTTTGTTGGTTATGCTGATCATTACAGTGCTTCGTGAACCTAATTGGATTGAAACAGGAGAATTAATATATAAGAAAATTGTCTTTTTTATCCTGACGATAGGTTTATTCGGTACGGCATTTCTGTTAATCGAAAAGAAACTTGCATGCAGGATCAATATAAAAAAAATTTTCCCTGTTCTATATGTTATCTCAGCAGTTTTTTTAATTGCTTACGGCATTTTCCTGGGACTACTTATCTATCCCTCTTTATGCGGAGTACGTACTGATGCTGAGTCTTTATTAAATGGCGCCAGATATTTCGCGGGGTTAACCGATGAGATAGACTGGACATATTTTGCAAGATGGCGCAATAACTTACCGGCAGCAGTATTGATAGGATTTATTTATCGAATGGGTAGCCTTTTAGGAATCGCTAATCTTGATTTTTTGCTTGTAGTTCTCAATATAATACACGTAATTGTTGCCGGAATTGCTATTTTCATTTTGCTAAAAAAATCGACAGTATATGTGTCGGTAGGCTTACTTGGAGCACTTACTTTTTATGCTAGTCCTATCGTATGGGGATATACCCAAGCACGATATACTGATGCTTTTTCAATTGGATTCGGTGTTATTGCGCTGGTATTCTGGTCGGCTTCTCTTAAAAAGAAAGAAAAGTATAGTAAAGCTGAAATTATATCCCTGATTTTATCAGGGTTATTCTGGGCCATTGGCACTGAGATAAAGGCAACAGTAGCGATATCCTTTATTGCTGTAGTTATATGGGTGTTTATTTCTGGAAATATAAAGAAATATGCGATAAATCTTTTGGTGCCAACTGCGTGCATAGCGATGGCGTCTTTTTCCTTTAATGCATATGCTAATTCGCTACCCTTAAAAGAATATGACGATACATGGCATATTCCTCTTGTGTACTATTATATGGGAATGGGCCTGGAAGGTGACGGATCTTATTCCGATGATTCAGAAGCCTTACATTTGCTTATGTCAACGACAGGCTATGACGATAAGATTGAGGTCGGAAGAAATTTTATCTGGGAGCATAAAAGTGCTTTATTTGATAAAGAACATGTAAAGCAGAAGGCTCTCGTGAATTTCGGAACAGGGACGCTTAATGTTATGGACTTTTATTTTGCGGATAATCCTGCTGAAAAGGGCAAGCTTTTTCAGTGGTGTTCCTGGCAGGGAGAAAGCCGGCGAATTTACAGATACTGGGTTACTGCAGAATGGGATGCGTTGCTTATATTATTCGCCGTTGGCTGGTTTTTGATGTTTGGTAAACATATTCCTGATTTTTATAGCTTTACAGTGTATGCAACAGGTGTGGGAATAATGATTTATGTCATGCTGTTCGAAGCCAACAGCAGGCAATTATATAATCATTGGCCTTGGTTTGTGTGCGGAGCAACGTTAGCGGTGTTCAGCGTTATAAAACGTGTGGTTAGGGGAAGAATAGATGAATTTCAAAAATAAAGATAAAAAAATAGTAATTGTATTGAATATTCTTTTGGTATTTACATTGATAGTGGTAGTTGTGCCTTTGCTGATGCTCGGTCACTATAATTATCCTACGGCAGATGACTGGGCCTATGGTAAAGACTTCCACGATGTAATCACTTCGGGAGGCAATGTTTTTGCAGCCATAAAGGCAGCAGTTAATGTGGCGATTAGAAGTAGGATAAGCTGGGAGCCGAGATTTATGATTACTTTCCTTTCCGGAATAAATCCTGGAGCGTGGAGCAATGTGCATTTCTATAGAATAGTTGTATGGGAAGTAATAATAACACTTATTGCGACATGGCTTTTCTTTTTTGCCAAAGTTACAATTGATAGAGAAAAGAAAAACCGAGCCTACCTTTTGCCTATTACTATCCCGTTTATCATGATAGCGATATTGTGCTGTCCTTTTCCGGTAGAAGGCTTTTATTGGCATGGCGGAGCTATGATATATACTTTCCCTTTTGCTCTTTCTCTATTGCAAATGGGAACTTTGCTTAGCTTGTTATTGGCTGAACATAAGAAAAGTAGAGATGTGATATTAATTATTATTGCATCGGTTTTATCTGTTGCAATAGGAGGTGGTAACTACGCTACTTCACTGTCTCAGTGTGTGCTATTAGGTCTCGCTTTATTGTATTTATTAATCGCGCGAAGATTTCATGATGCAAAAAGATTATGCATACCTTTTGTTGCATTACTGGTTTCTTTTGCTCTTTGCATTTTTGCACCGGGCAATACTGCTCGATTAAATGGGAATTTTGGTGGCACTACTAATGGCATTCTTTGGACCATTGGAATGTCACTTTGGCGGACGTTGACTAATATTTATAGTTGGACATTACCCATCAAGATGTGGCTTTTGCTTCTCATGGTTATTCCATTCTTATGGCTTGTTGTTAAGAATCTTGATTATGAGTTTAAGCTACCTGGAGTAGTTACTTTCTTTAGCTATGGAGTTTATGCAACTCAGATAACAGCTACTATGTATGTGGACGGTAATACCGGAGGTGGCAGAATGGCGGATATACTTTATTTTGCATATTTAGTTTGGATGCTTCTCAATCTGTTTTATTGGATAGGCTGGATTGAAAGGAAGATACGTAATAACAAAGTGGGCACTTTCTTAGATAAAACAACCGGAAAAACACTTAACCTCTGCGTATGGTATAGTGTTTGGGGATTGTTGCTGGTAGCTGCACTCTACACATCAGAATTAAAGAACCTGACATCATACCAAGCCTACGCTGCGTTAAAAAGCGGAGCTGCAGAGCGCTATGCTGAACAGTGGGAAGCACGCCTTGAAATACTCAACGATCCTAGTGTAGAAGAGTGCTATTTTGAACCGATTCCTCGTGAATACGGAAATATGTGTTATTATTGCGATTTTGAAGATGGCAGTTGGGTTAATCCTACATGCGCAGGTTATTACAACAAAAAGTGTGTTGAATTAGCTGCTTTTCCACAGGAAGAATAGGATAAACAATGATTTAGTTATGGCAGGTGTGGTTTTCAACGCAGACTAACATCTAATTAAAGTGGATATACATACGAAAGAATGGAAGAAATATGGAATTAAACATGATTCTTAAAAAGAAGAAAGAATACTTGATAAATTACGGTGTGTTTTTCTTGCTGCTAATTCCAATTACATACTTAAACTGGTATTTATTCTACAGACAATCAGTAAGACTTAATGATTTATTCCATTCCGACATGTATGCGTATACCATGTATTTAAAGGGTAACGTATATAACATAACAGTTCCTTATCCCATTTTCTTTTTTACGGAAAAAGTTATTTATAAGCTTTTCTTTAGAAATCATTTTTTGGGAGCGGAATTAGGAACTGCTATTGCTACATTGATATATGAGATTTTTGGTCTAATTGTATCTAAGGTTGTATTGGATTTCCTTCTTCTTGATACAGTTAAGCAGAAGTTCAAAAGAAATCACGAAATATATGGTGGCTTGTTTATATCATTTCTTGCACTGGCGATTAACTATGTATCTATGCTTTTCTTGACCGGAAACAAGTTGGGGTTTTGGCGATATAGATTCTCAGGAGTATATTCACCTAATCTTTGGCATAATTCGACGTATATAACTGCAAAACCGTTTACGATTCTTGCCTTTTTATCATTTGTAATATTGTTCGAGAGGATTATAGAAAAAAGGGATAGATTATTCGACTACATCTTTTTTTCTGTAAGTCTTTCTGTTTCAACTTTGGCAAAGCCTAGCTATACCATTGCTTTCGGAGCTAGCGCTGCTCTGCTGACGCTTGTTATTTTAATAATTCACGGTAAGGCTACCATACTGCAAGATGTGTATTTGTTTATATCTACGGTACCGACACTTGCAATCCTGGTATATCAATACTTAGATGTATATCTTCATTCTAGCAGGGATGAAGACGGCGGTCTGGGTATAGCTTTTGCTCTAATTTGGGGAGAAAAATGTAATAATATTCCCATGGCCATCCTGATGGCATGCTTTTTCCCACTTATAAGTCTCTTATTTAACGCAAAACGTTTAAAGAGTAATATAGGGTATTTAATGTCATGGATTCAATTTATTTTTGCTGCATTAATGTTTTTATTATTTTATGAAAAAGGCTTCAAAATTCATGATGGTAACTTTCAGTGGGGGTACTGTCACAGTCTGTTTTTCTTGTTTTTTATGTCGCTGATTCTTCTTGTAGAGGATAGCTTTTCCTCAGCGGAAAAAACAAGTAAAGGCAAGGTGGCAATTGCCATTCAATGGATTGCATTTTTGATGCATCTTATCGCCGGAATTGCCTATTATGCATCTCTTATGACAGGTGTAGTGTATTCATAGAGTAAGAAAATGGAGACTTAATATGCAACGTAAATATTCACTTGATTTTTTGAAAATAACAGCTACAACATTTATACTGTTTCATCACTATCAGCAATATATTGGACGTTCTACTGATGGGTTAAACTTCGTGGACGGTAAATTCTATTTTGGATACATGGTGGAACTTTTCTTCATACTGTCAGGTTTTTTTATGTTTCCTTATGTTGATAGAATTTATAAAGGCTTGACTTTTAAGGAGTTTTATATACCGCGCATTAAGCGTCTTGTACCCATGCTTGCATTAACAGCAGTTGCGTTTCAAGCCTTTGCTTTCATATATTACCTTAAATACCATATGCTGGAAGGTTTCTTTAACGACATGCAGCTTTGGGATTTAGTGGTGGCGTCTGTTGGAATGCAGAAGGGATGGGTATTTGCAGATACTATTTTCATTAATAATCCGGCTTGGTATATTTCGGTTTTGCTCTTGTGTTATTTGATTTTTTATCTCGGCGTAGCCGTATGTAGAAAACTTGGGACATCCTCTCGCTATTTCTTTTTGGCGATGATTATGTGGGGGATCATCATTAATACATATGACATCAGAGTTGCATTTACCAATGCCTATACAGCAAGAGGATATATATCGTTCTTCACCGGCCTGATGCTTGCGACATACATTTATGATAGAACTACATCTATAAAAGAAAATGTTGCATCTGTTTTTATTGTGGTGACCTTAAGTCTTTTGTTTGTAATTAAGCCCGAGATGCTGGAAGTGGGTTTTGTATATTTGCTTACCTTCTTTTTCTATCCCGCAATCATAATCATCTTTAGATCAAGCATTGTAGAAAAGATTTTTAATCATAAAGCATGGGGATTTGCTGCTGATGTTGCTTTCAATGCTTTTATGTGGCATTTTGTAGCCTTTATACCGCTGTTTATGTATATAAAGGCCCATATGTGGCAATACCCTTGGTATGGTCCTATAGGTATGCTTACGTATTATGGAATTATGATTGTGGTTGGGGTGCTCTCTAAGATGTTTATTCAGCCGTTGCTCGGCAGGATGGTTAAAAACTAATAAATTGTGAGATTTATGTAAAGATGTGCCTAAAAAAAGGAAGGCTTTATGAAAGAAAAGATAGAAAGATTATTTTCAAATAAATATTTCGAGACTATAATGATGCTCCTGTTTGTGACAGTAGGCTTATTTATCAGACTGGTGAGATTCGGGGATATTCCTCATGGAGTGCATCAGGATGAAGCCTCTGCTGCAGTTGATGCTCTGGCTTTATCTATGTATGGAACTGATAAATGGGGCATGAGATTTCCTGTGCATTTCACCGCATGGGGGGACTCACAGATGAGCGTTCTGCTGTCATACTGCATGGTGCCTTTTATTAAGCTTTTTGGTTTTTCAACTCCGGTAATCAGATTGCCGTTATTGATTATCAGTATGCTGGGATTGATAGCATTATTTTATTTTGTGAGAAAACAAAGTAATGCAGTGCTTGCTTTTGTTACGCTATTCATGATGATTATCAATCCTTGGCATTACATGCAGAGTCTATGGTCCATAGACTGCAACATGTACCCGCATATGTTTTTGATAGCGACGCTGTTACTTGTCTTAGGCTTTAAAAAGAAGTGGTGCCTGTATTTATCCATGGTGGTATACGGGCTTTCGGTTTATGCTTATGCGACGGCGGATTATTCCTTGCCTCTGTTTCTATTGATCGTAGCTTTGTTTATGGTAAGAGAAAAGATAATCGGCTGGAAAGAAGTTTTGATTTCTATTGTTATCTTTGTACTTGTTTCATTGCCTGAATACATTACCATGGCTATTAATGTTTTCGGATGGGAAACGATTGAGACACCGTTTTTTACAATGCCGAGATTTCCGGAAAGTACCAGAGCTAACGATATTCTTTTTACTAATTTTAGTTTTAAACAAGCCTGGGCTAATTTTACGCAGTATCTGAATGTTGTCTGGTGGAAAGGGGATTTCACTTTTACCAGTACGACACAGAACTTGGGCCCTATTTATCATGGGACTACGTTTTTCTTTATTATTGGTCTGGCTGTAATGATTATCAGATCAATCAAATGCAAGTTTCACAACATGTTTTATAACATTATGATTGCGTGGTTATTGTTGACAACCTGGGTAGGTGTATTAACGAATGGGCCTGTTATACATCGAATTAATATCGCTTTCTACATGGTTGTTATCATAGCTTCAATTGGAATTGAATGGATTTTTGTGAAGAGCAAGATTGTGTTTTCGGGAGTTATGCTTAGCTATGCAGGAGTTGGATTATATTTCGCATATGTCTACTTCATTGCATGGGCACCCATTTCATATACTTACTATTATCATGATTATTTAGATGCTGTTAAGGCTGCACAGGACTGTGATTGCGATTATTATTATATACGTACAAATCCGCAGATAGATCCGACTGACAAGGATTATTATAAACTCGGAGAGATTTTGACGATGTATGCCCATAAAATGGATGCCCACTATTTCCAAGGCTTGACGGATATTCAGGATGGAAAAGAAGTGCTTCCCTACAAGGAACGTTATATTTACGGGTATGTTAATGATGATGTGGTAGCGGAGTACGCCGATAAGAAAGTTGCTTACGTAATTAGACAGGAAGAAGTGGGGTATTTCAATTATGATGATTATTGGGTTGGAGGCCATGGTAAATATTTTGTGGTGTGGAAGAAGTAGTGCACCAAAGATAGTTATTTTATAGTCATGGCGTTAAGGGGACCGCTACGCTACCTTACTCAGATTGCATTGAAGGAGTTTCTATGAAGTATACAAGGTTTTTGCGAACTTGTATTGGTTCGGTTTTGATTATTCTGTTTGCCGTTGCAGTTGGTTTTTTTTGTTTGTTTTTGGGGTATAGAATCACTCCTAATTCCAACTCCAACAAGTCGCTTGAGATTTTGGAAAGTGAAGGGTTTTATCCCTCAGCAATGGGGCAGTATAATAATCTTTTCTATCACCAGTTTGATAATAATACGGATACGCTTGATGATAGTACAGATTCTTTGATTATAAGGACGGCTTCTGAGATGCCGTCGGATAACATATTAAGGCAAATGCTAAGCAATATGGATTATCCCAGATACTGGCATGGATATATATTACCCTTGAAAGTAATTCTTCACTTCATGAATTATGAAGAGTGGCGCGGGGTTAATTTCTATCTTCAGCTTTCATTAGTGATTTGTCTTTGTTTCTTGGTTTTTAATAGAACAAAGAAGTTTCGATATGTACTGGCATTACTAACATCTTATTTTCTTTTGATGCCGGTTGCGTTGGCGGAGTCATTGCAATATTCTCCTGTATTTTACATATCTTTTTTAGGAATAGGGTATGTACTTATATTCGGAAATCGATTCAGAGTGAACACATTCGCTTATTTCTTCTTGATATTGGGAATTTTGACTTCATATTTTGATTTATTGACATTCCCATTACTGACTTATGCTTTGCCATTACTCTGGTATGTGGTGATTGCAGAAGACAAAAAGTTAAATAGGCTTTTTGCAGATGCCGCGAGTGCCTCGGTATCTTGGGTGATGGGGTATTCTATATTCTGGCTTTTAAAATGGCTTATCGCCACACCTATACTCGGCTATAATGTTGTAAGAGAAGCGTTTCATGAGATTTTTTATCGAGCAGGTGAAATTGATTCAACGCTTCAATATAATTTTTATGCTTTTGGGCGTTTCGACACGATTTTTATAAATTGGCACCATTATGAGAATTTTGTCTACGGAGCCATAATTCTTGGTTGGATTGCATATGGCGTTTATATAAGTTTTAAATGCGAGATAAAAACCAATCTCGATAAAAGCGGGCTGATATATTTTTTAATAGGTTTTTCCGGAATACTGTGGTATTCGGTTTTATCTAATCATACTACTATTCATCATTTTTTCACGTATAGAATTTTCAATATTTGCATAAGTGCATTTACGTTATATTTATGTTCATATGAGCTGAACGTTGAGAATAATAACGCGAAATCTACAAATAAAATTCTGATATGCGTGATGTGGGTTAGTGCTTTTTTGATTGGGATTCCAATAAGCGGTATTGGAAATGAGAAGGTTGAAAGACCAAATTATGCTGCTCCAGCAAAAATAGAGTTGCATGATGGGGATGAGATTTCATTTGATTATACGCCATGTCTTTCTGAATTAAAGAGTTTTGAGTTTAATATTTCGAGTCCGGATGGAGAGGGAATGGTGGATTTATCTATTCTTGATTCCGGTGAAACTGTATATAGCACGACTATATATCTAAAAGATAGGGTAGGTGCTCCTTTTAGCCAAACGTGGTTAGATTGCGACCTTATCGAAGGAAAGACTTATACTGTTGAAATGCTTATATCTGAAGCGGAAGTTGTGGAGACATATCTTTCCGATGCACATTTAACCGAGGTGTTTGATTTTGGAAATATTCAGATAAATGGTCAAAAATTAGAGACTCCAATAATGTATAACATTACATATGTGGGCCGGGTTAAGGATAAAGGGCGGAGGCTGATGCTCGCCATAGATGTGATGGGGTTACTAGGTACAGCTGTTATCGGTATCAGTAGAGCTTTACAACAAAAAAGAAATAAGTGTAATGAGTTCTGAAAGATTACAATGGCAATGTAAACTGTATGCTTTCAATGGATGCTATGCTTATTTTAAAACCGCATAAGTCTCATTTTCATATATTACTTCATAACCTTCCGTAACAGTGCTGTTTTCGCTTTTTTTTGTGATGTAAGCAAAAGGTTTGCGGGAGGTTGTTTTTTTAGTTTCTCGGTCTACAAAGTGATAACGTTCACTATATGGAAGAAGTGTGCGCCCATTAAGACTATTTGTCTCTTCTTGGAAATACTTTGAATCCATCTTCAGTGCATACTCAGTGAGAATCTCGGCCATCTTCGCATTTGTCTGAGTCTCCATGCTGCTTGTAATATACAAAGCATCTATATCATCCATTGAGTCGGCAACTGAGACTGCATCTAAGAAATTCACACTAAACCAGGGCTTAATACTTTCTTTGTAATATGTCCCATAACTAATAAAGAACGCGCACCCAAGTGCCATGTAAAGAAGTGTAAAGGCGAGGGCTAAGGATTTACCGGTTTGTTTTTTGATAAATTCTACGGTTTCGAATATTCCTACGCCCGTGAAAATGATTAAGGGATAAAAGATGATGTTTACTCTGTTTACATTGACTTCGTAGGTGATAAGGCCAACCCAAATGCCGGATAAGAGAAAACCTAAAAGCGCAAGGTATTTTGCTTTGATTTCGATTTGGCTTTCTCTGAAGAAGTGAAATGTTGTCATGATAATGCCAATAATCATAAATGGGATGGAAACATGATATAAAGGTCCAAAGAAAGGGATTGTATTGAAGATATAATCCGGGGTCTGGATAAACACATGCATTAACATGCTAAGCGCATTCTTTCCAAGCTGAGCGAAACTAAAGTTTAAGAATAAAATATCGTTGCTTCGTACACTTTCGGGGAAACATGGGATGGTAAAAAGAGGTGTTTCTATACTATGCAAGTGAAACATGTTTACAACCATAACCAATATTTCGGGTAATGCCACTACAGTAAAAATAAGAATGGAAATAATGATGTCGCGAAGCTCTAACTGCTTCTTTATCAGGCAGTAAAGCGCGAATACAAACAAAAACACTGGTACTGTGTATACGGCGATGCCGTAGCTATAAAAAGTAAGGCCGAAGAAAAGCATCGAGAGATAAAGCGCCCATCTTTTCTTGAGACCGTAAAGAAGCAGGAGAAATCCTATAAGAAAAATATGAGGAAACATGTTACAGTCAATAGCCCAGCGGCTCTGAATAAACTGCCAGGGGTTGATGGCTGTTATAAACATAGTAAATAAAGCGAGTCGAGAATCATTAAATATTCCTTTTGTTATAAAAAAGATAACTGCGATGGAAACAGAACTAATAATTGCCATGGGAAGTCTGATGGCAAATGTTGAAAATCCAAAGATTTTTATAAAAGGAACCATGAAGTAAGCAAGAAGAACGCTCATCTGGGACTCGCCCCAAGCGGTAAAGTGTACGGGCATATGCATTCCGAATCTATCGGTGCCGTACATCGACAAGGCATATGCATCCATTGCACCCATGGCTTCATCCTGGTTAATCCCTGCGGGTAAGCCGCCAAGAAAAACTAAACGTGCGACGGTGGCAAAGATTAGTATTATAAAGAAAAGCGTTTTAGTGCTTAAAAGTTTGTTTTTCATGTAAATTTAGGTTCCTTTTGTCTTAGGATTTAGGTTATTATTATCTTATTAGAGCTTTAAGGAAAAGTAAAGTTTATATGATGACATGTCTACATACCATTTATTGGGAGGTATATAGTTGGAAAATGGGGTTAAGGTGATAAAAGAAAATAATAGAGTGGTCTTTCTTGATTATCTCAGGACATTGGCGGCATTTTGCGTTGTGTTTATCCATGTTTCTGCGAGAGCGTGGGAGCAGGGAACGGTTCTATTTTCAGCTGAATGGTATATTTTGACGATTTTTACATCTATATCACGCTGGGCCGTGCCGGTATTCGTAATGATTAGCGGTAGCCTTCTTTTAGCAAAAGAAAGCTTCTCTGTTAAAGAGGCTTTAAAACGTTGCAAAAGAATCTTAATTGCATTTCTTGTGTGGTCTTTTATATACGCGATTTTGTTCCATCATGATAGCCTTTGGGATTTTTTCAGTAGTCTTATAGGTGGTCATTATCATCTTTGGTATTGCTGGTTGATAATGGGGCTTTATTTGGTAACGCCTATTCTAAAGGAATTAGTTCGCGATGAAAAGCTTACTCGATATTTCCTGATTTTATCGGCCGTTTTTGCGTTTGTTTTGCCGGAGGTTGTCTTAATAGGTTCGTACATATCTAAGCCGCTTGTTTCTCTGCTTGCCTCATCCTTTAGTTATGTGATGATGACGATGAGGATTGAGGTGGTTGGAGCTTATGGATTCTACTATGTGTTGGGATACTATTTGAGAACGCATTCTTTTGAGCAAAAGGTACGTGTAGGAATATATGCAGCAGGCATTTGTAGTGTGGCCTTCACATTTATTACAACAATATTGGCTTGCAAACATAATAATGCTATATCCGCCGACTTCATTGCTTATGAGTCTGTGCAGACTGCATTGATAGCAGTGGCAATATTTGTTTTTGCAAAACAGCATTTCGATAAAGAAAACAGAGTGATTAGTGTTATTGCTAAGTATAGCTTTGGAATATATTTATCGCACTTAATTGCAGTTGAGGTGTTGCAGCAACATATAATGCTTAATATATATGAACCGGTGAAGGTTATTATTTTTACAGTATTGTCCTTCGCGGTAGCCTTTGCAATATCCTGGGTAGTTAGAAAGCTTCCCGGCGGAAAGTATATATCCTGACAGGTTTACACTGACAAATCCAATCATACGTCGTATACTGAAACTATGAAAAAACGTCCGATTACAGATTATTCTATATACTTATTTCTGTGCCTTGTCTTGACAGGGCTTCTTTTTGTACTCACATACAATCAGGCCATGCACCCCGGGGATCAGGTGATGTTTAAATCTGACATCTTAGCTTACATGCAGGATGCCATGGGAATTGATTCGGGATATTCATACCCTTACAGGCTGTTTTTCTGGTGCGTGAGAGGCCTTGCGTTTTTTATGCCGGTGGAAGTAAGCATTGCTACCGTAGTGGCGGGGCTTAATTTGCTGGCTCTTCTTGCAGCTAAATTTTATTCAGATAAGTTAATCGTTATTTCGGCAGATGACAAAAGCTACCGGACAAAGCACATTTTCGCTGATCTAGTTATCTTTTGTGTTTTCCTGCTTTCAATGGTAGTGACTCCGGAGGGAATCCATTTACCTCATAAATATAATAATTATCTCGGAATTTTCACCGGGAATCCCTGGCATAACGCGACTTACACTGCAACAAGACCCTTTGCTATAGTTGCCTTCTTTTCTTTTGCAAAAATCCTAAAAGAATATGAGGCTAACATAAATAAGCGCGACTTAGTGGTTTTCGCAGTCTCTCTTTTCTTAACGACCTTCACAAAGCCAAGCTTCACATTGGTGCTTGTATCCGTTGCAGGTCTCATCATGGCCTTTAGACTTATAAAGAATAAGTTTAAGAATCTAAAGAATACATTGATTCTCGCACTTTGTTTTGTACCTACTTTTATAGATATGCTCAGGCAATACGGTGGTGTATTTGCAGGCACCGGTGACGCGGCAACCGAATCGGGCATAGGCTTCTGCTTCTTCGATGTATGGAAACTTATGAATATATATATTCCGGAAGCAGTTTTCTATGGTAACATTTTCGCCATTGCCTGCCTCGTGGCGTTCGCTGTAAATCGCTCCATTAAGGGGGACACTTTATATAAATTCGCCCTGTTCTTTTTCCTTGTTTCATTTCTTGAAGCGGGACTATTATGTGAAAAGGGCTTCAGGTTCCAGGACTTTAATTTCTGCTGGGGCTACATGCACGGAATCTTCTTTTTTGAGCTTGTAAGCGCTGTTAAACTTCTTCAGGAAACCTTCAAAAAGAAGCTTAAGTGGTATGCTCTTTTAATTACTTATGGAGCATTTTCGATTCAGCTCCTTAGCGGAATTTACTATTTTGTCAATATCTTCAGGGGATTTACTTATGAATAAGTTTTCGGATAATAATAATGATCATAGAGAATCCCTTTTGAACCTATCTTTCATATGCCTTTCTATTGCAATTATTATCGCATTTTTTGTATCTAACCTTCGCACTCCCTTCATGATGGATGACCTTTGGTATGCGACGAACCTTGCAACGGGCGAGCCTTTACATAGCTTCAGTGATATTATAGAAAGCCAGATCTGGCACTACATGAACTGGGGCGGAAGATCCATAACCCATGCGCTCCTCCAACTGACCCTTATGTCCGGCGAACACATGGCGGACTTACTTAATACATGTGCGTTTGTGCTTTTGGGTCTGATCGCATCTTTATTTGTAGAGAAAAAAAACCGCATCCCGACTTTTTCAGTAACGGAAGCATTGCTTATCTTTTCTAATCCGGACATCTTCCATAGCATGCTCTGGCAGGCCGGGGCCGTTAACTACGTATATTCATCCGCATGGATTTTATTATTTATATATATTTATATCCAAAGCCTGCGACGTGACAGTGAAAAAAGCGTGTTACTGACTGTTTTAATCGTTCCTTTATCCGTTATCACAGGCTGGAGCAATGAAAACATGGGCCCTGCGGCCTTCTGCCTTGCATGCCTCGTAATCTTTCTTCATTGGAAAAAGAAACAGCCGATTAAGCCCTGGATGATCATAGGAGCTTTGGGAAGCCTTATTGGAAGCGCTCTTTGCATCCTTGCTCCCGGTAATTTTGTGCGATCTGAATTCGTGGAAGCGGGTTCATTAAAAGAAATCCTTATAGAGCGGTTTTTGATAATGTATGCGGCTCTTTGTTCATGGTTATTACCTGTTGCTTTGATAGTCGCAGTGCTGATAGCCATTAATAAAAAAGCAGGCAATTTACTCAAAACAGAAGATTATTTGATACTTACAACCGCGGCTCTTGCCTATGGAGCCATGGCTATTTCTCCGCATTTCCCTGCGCGGGCATCTTTTGGTATAATGGTTTTGTTGGCTTTAGAAGCCGCAAGGTTACTTGCAGGATTAATAAAAGAAAATAAAAAAGCGACAGTATATGTATTGCCTTTGTACTTTGTTCTCGCGGTAACGGATATATTGTTATTGACTATGGGAGGTTGACATGAAGATTATAAAAAGAATCATAGCTCCCATATTAATGCTCATGACAATATACGCGTTTCATGACATGGAAAGCGCTCAGGGAATCGGATTTTATTTTTACTTGAAGACCGGGATGCTTTCAAGAACAATCTGGGAAATAATAGTCGATGTGGTGATAACTGTAGTACTCGCTTGTATTATTTCTGCAATGGTCACATATGCCGAGAAGAAGGTGACATTCGACCTCTTCTTCGAAGCCTTAGTAACATATTTAGTCTTCGTTCCTATAGTGCCGATAAATCTTTTTCACGCGCTGATCTTCAGTCAAGCCGACTTGCCGGGCAGTATAGATGTAACTACATTCATAAACAAGGATTTATTAAACCTAAGTTTAATAATAGCCGTGTTTTTGATATTAAAAACCCTCATAAATGCCGTAAAATCAACGAATATTGAAGATGTGGCGGAATCCGAATTTAGTGAAAAAACCATCAAAAACACCTTAAAAACCCGTGAGTTCATGACAGAAATCATAGTAATCGCAATCGCCATTATCATAGCGGCCATTTCTTTATTCGTACCCGAGATTCAAAAATTGATCTTCTGGCTCACTCACATAGTCATCACATTTTTGATTTTCAGAGTGACTAAGGATAAGAAAATTGACTCAAATATTTACATGTCATTTTTAATAATAACAGCAGTATTTAAATTGATTCAGACCACAGCGATTTACTGATATAAAAATATAATATAGATTTAACAAAACGATAATTCTTCATACGAAAGAATAATCACAATATTGCGAAAAATCCCGAAGCTATGCGGGTTTTCGCACTACATAACAAGGAGTAACTCAATGCATGTAATTCTACTGTCAGGTGGCTCGGGTAAGCGCCTTTGGCCCTTATCCAATGACGTAAGGAGCAAACAATTTATAAAAATATTTAAGAGTCCTGATGGGCAAAAAGAATCAATGGTACAAAGGATAACACGTGGTATCAAAACACAGATTCCCGGAGCAACTATTACAATTGCCACAGGTAAGACTCAGGTCTCCGCTCTCATGAATCAATTGGGGGATGATGTTAATATCTGTGTCGAGCCCTGCCGCCGTGATACCTTCCCTGCTATCGCTTTGGCAGCTTCTTTCTTAAAAGACAAGCTTAAAGCTGCTGATGACGAAGCTGTTGTGGTATGTCCGGTAGATCCTTATGTGGAGGATGACTATTTCCGTGCCCTTAGGACAATTGCCGAAGAAACGGACAAGAATCCCGACGGCCTCACCCTGATGGGCATTGAACCTACCTATCCCAGCGAAAAATACGGATATATCTTAGCTAACGCTGATGATACCGTTAATTCATTTAAAGAGAAGCCCGACCTTGAAACTGCCAAGGAACTTCTTAAACAGAAGGCTCTCTGGAACGGCGGCGTTTTTGGATTCAAGCTTAAATACTTATTAGAAAAGACAAAGACTGTAATCGGCTACTGCGATTTCGAGTCCCTTCATAATAATTACGATAATCTCACTAAGATTAGTTTTGACTATGCAGTCGTGGAAAAAGAATCTAAGATTCGAGTATCAAGATTCGCCGGTCAGTGGAAGGATCTCGGCACCTGGAACACCCTCACGGAAGCCATGACTGAAACCGTTGTGGGTAATGCTATGCTTGATGAAACATCTGAAAACACTCACATTGTCAACGAACTTGACCTTCCTATATTGGGTATGGGGCTTAAAAACATCGTGGTCGCAGCAAGTGCCGATGGAATCCTTGTTGCCGATAAGCATGAATCAAGCTACATGAAGCCATATGTCGATAAGCTTGAAGGTCCTGTTATGTATGCTGAAAAATCCTGGGGTAGCTACAAGGTCTTAGATGTTGAAAAAGAAAGTCTTACCATTAAAGTCACCCTTCTTCCCAATCATGAGATGAATTATCACTCTCACGAGCGCCGTACCGAAGTATGGACCTGCCTTGAAGGAGAAGGTGAAGTTACCGTAAATGGCGTAACAACCTTAATTACACCGGGCGATGTTGTGCACCTAAACATCGGCGACAAGCATAAAGTTAAAGCCAAAACCCGTCTTGTATTATCTGAAGTTCAGATAGGTAAAGATATAGATGTAAAGGATAAGATTAAGTACAATATTTAATTTTTTTATTCCGGAGGTCACCATGAAAAAGCTATATTTTCTCACACTTACAATTGCGATGATGCTAGTCCTGTGCGCCTGCAATAATAAGGCTACGGTTTCAGATACCGTAGTAAATGCTTCTGTAGAACAAAATACAATAAAAGAACAAGACTCTACCGATGAGATGGATGCTGAAACTGAAGCAGAGTCTGCTCTTGAAAATGCGGAAGAAAGTAAGGCTTCCGACCAGGCGAGTGAAGGCGAATCAGAGCCCTCTCACGAACCTCGTGATATAAGAGGTTTCGAGACATTTACTCAAATCGTAGATTCCCTGGATAACGACATGGGGTATGCCAATGTCCCGGTGGGAGATACTGACGTTCTATTGATATCATCCGGCGTGTACGATGACGAAGGCATCGATGCCGCTATCGATTCGGAAATCTATTATTATAAAGATGGCACGCCTGCTTACCTTGGCTATGTGAGCGCAGGCGGAACAGGCTATCCTTTATCCGTAAAAGCAGGCCTTTTATATGTAGGCTCAAAACACGAAATGACGACTTACTCTGTTGCAAATGGTGAGCTTATTGCAACTGAGGACGCTTACGAAATGTACGATTCAGAAGGCAACGCGACATATTACTATAGTTTAAAAGAAAACGCATCTGACAATCTTATTATCGAGGATGACAGTAAACTCAAGAAGTTATTTGCTGATTACGAAAACGCAGAAACGATTGAATTTACGAAAGTTGTTAAGTAATCGAAAGCCACACGACTAGGAATCATTATTCGGCTTATAGTGAGATAAAAGGAATGAGTTAATAATATCAGAAAAACTTGTTCGATTTAGTGTATTTTTAATATTGTATATTATTTTTTATAATGATATCATTTAAAAACCAAAGAAAATTCTTTTAGAAAAGGTGATTATTATGTGTTTTTATATTGGCATTGAGGATTTAGCAGCTAATGCGTTGATTGAGTCTCTACGTCGTGCCCAAAAATCTTTTTTGACATATAAAGAGATTGAAGACTACGGGTCAAAGGTTGTTGAGTTGCTTAGTGAAAAAGACGAAAAGGCAGTACTTATATTGTCTCGTGAAAGCACACATGCTCTTTTTAGAAATTATTCAGATTTCTTTGTTGAAAAAAAAGATAATGGTGAAGCAGGTATCGAGTTAAAAGAGGGTATCACTGTAGAGAACTTGATTAATCAGTTTAGAGGATACCTTGCGCTCGATGTTTTGATGGCTTTTGTTAATGATAGTTCCGTTAAGGCTTTAGGAGTATAGCTTAAGAGTGAAAGACTTTAAAAGACTGAAAGATCCCATATATGGTTATATAAATATCCCATCAAATTATATGAATGATATAATTGACACTGCATATTTTCAAAGATTGCGGAGAATAATACAGACAAGTTATTCTCCGCTTTATTCGTCTGCGGTTCATAACAGATTTGTTCATTCAATGGGTGTATTTCATTTGGGTGAGATGGCAGGAGGACGGATTGCGGATGAGATAAATCGTAAATTTGCCTTAAAGATTGCGGTAGATAGTTACCGTCGAATTTTCGAAATTGCATGTTTGCTTCACGATGTGGGTCATGCACCTTTTTCGCATACCGGAGAAGATTTTTATCTTGACGAGAATAAGAACAAAACAGATCTACATACTAAGTTGATTGAAGTAGTGGGCTCAGATTCATTCAGGTGCGATTTGCCCGCTGAAAAGGCTGCTTCTGCAGCAGCTCATGAAATTATGAGCGCGATAGTAGGCATCGTAGCGTTTCCTAATCTCTTTAAAGATAGCGAAGAACGTTCATTTTTTGCTCGATGCATAACAGGGTATAAATATTTAAAGAAGTCTGATGAAAATGATATTAAAAATTGCTTCATTCAACTTCTTAATTCCAAAGTAATAGATGTTGACAAGCTTGATTATCTGATAAGAGATGCTTATATCACAGGTTTTGACACGGTTAGTATTGATTATGAACGACTACTTGGGGCGCTTACTATAGTTAAAACGGACTTGGGTTTTGAACTGGCTTATTATAAAAATGCGGTAAGTGTAATTGAAAATGTAGTTTATGCTCACGACGCAGAAAAAAAGTGGATTCAAAGCCACCCAACTGTTATTTACGAAACATATATATTGCAACATATAATCAATAATCTGTGCGAACAGACTAAGGCACTTGGTAAAAAACTATTTAGCCTTGAATCGTTGCTCCCTACTGGGATAGAGTTAAAAGAAAATGTTAAGGTTCGTCTTATGAGCGATGATGACATAGTGTACCTTATGAAAAACGTCTTCCCTAGTGATTTAAGCGACGAGTATTTTAATCGTATAAATAGACGGCATCCTGTATGGAAATCAGAAGCCGAGTATAAGGCGTTTTTTCTTGGAAAGGCGTCCGGAGGAGAAATCCTAAACAAATTTGAAAGTGCAATGATAGCAACAGCAAATTATCTAATTGGGCGATCAGATACATGGACAATTGATGAAAAACTTATTGATCTGATCAGTAAAGACCTTAAAGAAATTGATAACAAAGACTTAGATGAGCCTACAAAGGAAGTGCAAAAAAAAGAAAAAAATAAAATCTTAAAACTTGCACAATGTTTAAACAACTATGCGAAGTCTAAAAACATTAAGTGTGACTTTGTAATCATAAAGGCCGCGCAGTTCAACAGCGGTTTTGGAAAACCGGATTTTTCTGATACTAATATTTCTTTCCCTATACGTGAGGGTGAAGAGAAAATTGCTAAGGTCGGTGATGTTGTCTCTGCGTTTAAAGCAAAAGATAAAGAGGCAGATAGGGATAATTTCTTTTATCTCTTTTATAAAAGGGATAATGGCGGTACGTCGGAACTTGAGAGTGAGGAATTATGTCGAACCTTAATAAAAGAATTTATCTAAATTTTCATAAAAGCTTAAAGGATTATTACTTAAAAATAAAACTGCAGGCATTAATGTGGTTTTATTGATGATGGAGGAAATAAATGGATACTTTAGCAATTTTCGGCGGCACCCCCGTGAGAGATCACGAAAATGCCATATATTACGGACGCCAGTGCGTGGAAGAGGACGATATTCAGGCAGTTGTTGATACCCTGAGAAGCCCCTATATCACCTGCGGCCCCCGTGTAACGGAACTTGAAAAGAAGCTTTGCGACATGACCCATGCGAAGCATGGAATCGTGGTTTCAAACGGTACAGCGGCGTTGCACCTTGCCTGCATGGCTATCGGCATCAAACCCGGTGACGAAGTCATTGTTTCGTCCATCACCTTCGCGGCCAGCGCAAACTGCGTGCTTTACTGTGGCGGAACTCCCGTATTTGCGGACATCCGCCCCGACACCTACAATATCGACCTTGAAGATGTAAAAAGAAAAATAACTGATAAGACCAAGGCGATTGTAGCGGTTGATTTCACCGGCCAGGCCGTTGAACTCGACGAATTAAAGGCTATCTGTAAAGAACATAATCTTTATTTAATAGAAGATGCAGCTCATTCCATCGGCACCAAATATAAGGGTCAGCCCGTTGGCTCCATCGCCGACATTACAACCTTCAGCTTCCATCCTGTAAAGAATGTAACAGCAGGAGAAGGCGGAGCCTGCATGTGCAATGACGACGAGCTTTATAAGAAGCTTCATTTGCTAAGATCCCATGGCATCACCCGTGACATTAACGAGATGGTGAATAAATCCGACGCAGGCTGGTACAATGAACAGGTTATGCTTGGTTACAACTACCGTATGACTGATTTCCAGGCAGCATTGTTACTCAGCCAGTTAAATAAGCTTGAGAGATTCAAAGCCCGTAAAAAAGAAATAAAAAAGCGCTATGATGAAGCTTTTTCACAGATGCCGGAGCTTTTCTTACAGGATTCGATTCCTGAATCGGATACCGCCCAGCATTTATACATTATCCGGTTAAATACCGATAAGCTTAAATGTAACAGACGTGAATTCTTCGATGCGCTTTACGCAGAAGGCACCTGTCCTCAGGTTCACTACTTACCTGTTTACATGCATTCATACTATGAATCTCTCGGTTACAAGAAGGGCTTATGCCCTGTAGCTGAGCGAACCTACGACACCATCATGTCGATTCCCTTCTATGCATCCATGACCGATGCGGATGTGGCTGATACGATAAAAGCAGTGAAAAAGGTTGTCGATTTTTACCGGATTTGATACAATTAAGTTACCCCAAGGAGCCTCTTAAACCCAGGGGCTCCACCTCATAGTATATGCAGGAGGTCCACCGCCCCCTGCATAACCCGCAGGGTTAGTACATCGGTAGTATGCGAGCTTCCCAAGCTTGAGAGGCGGGTTCGATTCCCGTACTCTGCTTTAGATTTTGAAGACCTAAGAGGTCTTTTTTTATTGCGCGAATACCTTGTTATGTTTACCACTCTATGCTATAATATTCTAAATATTTTCTTTATTTTCAGACTTTAAGAGCCCCGGCATTGATCGAGGGAAAAAACAATAAGCCTGAAACCCCAATGCAATTAGAACATTAACCATATCCACATACACGAGGGAAAGTATATGTACGATTACGAAGTGAGTCACTTAGAGGTCTTAAGAAAGAGCCTTGCGGAATGCACCGTGCTCCTTAAAAAGAACGGAAGCTTCCCTGTCGGGACTCCCGGAAATATAGCGCTCTACGGTAACGGTGTAAGAAAGACCGTAAAGGGCGGCACCGGTTCCGGCGAGGTAAACTCAAGATTCTTCATAAATATTGAAGAAGGCTTTGAAAAAGCAGGCTTCACAGTCACCACAAAAGAATGGCTTGATGCCTATGACAGGGTGCGTGCCGAAGCTAAGAAACAGTTCATAAAAGATCTTAAGGTAAGAGCGCGAAAAGCCCATGTAAATCCCGTTTTCTTCGGCATGGGAGCTGTTATGCCGGAGCCCGAATTCGACCTGACCATTAAGCGTGAGTGCGACACTGCGATCTACGTTGTGGCCCGTATTTCCGGCGAAGGAAATGACAGAACTTTAAGTAAAGGTGACATTTACTTATCTGACTCCGAAATCCGTGACATTTTGAAGCTTCGCGAGCTTTACGATAAATTCATGCTGGTTCTGAATACCGGCGGCCCCGTGGATCTTTCCCCTGTTTACGATAAATTGGATAACATTCTGGTACTTTCCCAGCTCGGCGTTGAAACCGGCGCCTGCCTTGCCGACATAGTTCTCGGTAATGCTAATCCCTCCGGTAAGCTCACCACAACCTGGGCAAAAGAATCTGATTACAGCAAATTGGGAGACTTCGGTGACCCTCGCGAAACATATTACAAAGAAGGCATTTATGTAGGATACAAGTACTTTGATTCCTGTCTTGTTAAGCCCACATTCCCTTTCGGATTCGGCCTTTCCTATACAGAGTTTGAAGTAAAGAACCCTGATTTTCTGGTGGAAGATACATGCGTTACGGTTACTGCAACCATCAAGAATACCGGCATTTACCCCGGAAAAGAAGCGCTTCTTGTCTACATTTCCTGCCCTAACGGAAAGCTGGATAAGCCCGTTAAACAGCTGGCAGCCTTTAACAAGAGCACGGAACTTGCACCGGGAGCTGAAGCTACCGTCAGCGCAAGCTTTAAGCTTGAAGATTTTGCATCATATGATGAAGAAACCGCAAGCTATATTCTTGAATCCGGTGATTATATCTTAAGAGCCGGACATCAGAGCACGGATTTAAAGCCCTTCGGTCGCATCACACTGCCTCAGACAGTTACGATCTCATGCAATAAGAATGTATTCGGAGACCCGGGCTTCAAGGATTTCACACCTCCGGCAAAGCATGTACCTGAGTTAAATACAGACATTAAAACCGTGACACTTCTCCCTGAGAACTTCAGTCACAAGACATATATTTACGAATTCTGCACAAAGCTTAATGATTCTTTAAAGGACTTTTCTGACGAAGATCTGGCTTACTTCGCCATCGGTCACTTTAAGGATAAAGCAGGCCTCGGATCCCTTATAGGAAACCAGGCCATGACAGTAGCAGGCGCTGCCGGTGAAACTGTGGGAAGGTTTAGAAACCGCGGCATCGACACCATTGTGATGGCAGACGGCCCTGCGGGTTTGCGACTGAGCCCTCAGTACTATGAAGACGCAGAAGGCGCCCACACCTATGGCTTAAATGTCATTGAAGGAATGCTGGATCTCCTTCCCTTCTTTGTGAAATATATTATTCCCAAGGGAAAGCCCAAGAACGGCGAACCCATAAGAGACCAATACTGCACCGCCATCCCCATCGGCACTGCCATTGCCCAGAGCTTTAACCCTTCTTTTGCAAAAGAATGCGGTGACATCGTGGGCGACGAAATGGAACGCTTCAACATAGACCTGTGGCTGGCACCGGCCCTTAATATCCACAGAGATATCAGATGCGGAAGAAACTTTGAGTATTTTTCGGAAGATCCCATTGTATCCGGTGTTTTTGCGGCTGCGATCACTAAAGGTGTTCAGGCACACGCAGGAAAGGGCGTAACCATCAAGCACTTTGCCGCCAACAACCAGGAAACCGACAGATACAATAACAATGCCCATGTATCGGAACGAGCTATGCGTGAAATATACTTAAAGGGCTTTGAAATCTGCGTGCGGGAAGCAAATCCCTTATCCATCATGACCTCATATAATCTTATAAACGGAACGCATACATCCGAGCACCGCGGTCTCACCCATGACATTTTGCGTTGTGAGTGGGGATATGATAATCTTGTTATGACGGACTGGGTACTGGGCGGCGCCATGCTCTACAGTGACGAGACCCGACCTATTCCCAATGCGGGCAAAGTTACCGCCGCCGGTGGTGACGTGTTCATGCCGGGATGCCTTGATGACTACAAGCGCCTTATGAACGAGCTTCGCACCGGTAATTTAAAAAGAAAGCAGCTTGAGAGAGCCGCAAGCCATGTGCTTAAGCTTTTAGCTCTCAAGAAGAAAGCATGAGAAACACACTTATTAAGAAAACAGTTATTTTATTCTTCATATTCACTCTATTCATGGTAGCCTGCACGCGACAAGAGGCCCGCTCGCCTTTTGCTGCGGCAGGTTTTACCATGGAAACCGTCTCACTTGACTCACCATTTATTGATAATAAAACAGAAAAAGAAATTCACATTCTTTATATAAACGATGTTCACCTGCAGGTCTTAAATGATGAAGTTAAAGAGTCGGAGCAGGAGAATATTAAAGGGCGTATTGAGGCCTTTTCATCAAACGGCACCACCACATATGAAAAATGGCAGATGCTTCCCGATCTTATCAATGAATATAACCCAGATTTCGTGATCTTCGGCGGAGACATTGTTGACTTTAATTCACGCGCCAATACGGAAGCCTTAAAAGAAGGCTTAGCTAAGATAAAGGCGCCCTATATGTATATACGCTCGGACCACGACAGATACCCATATTGGCTTGAAGATGAAGACAACTATAAAGCCACGGATCGCCAGGATGGTGTATGCGATAATTCCAAGGTTCTTTTAGGAGAAGTGGGTGATGTTGTGATACTTGGCATGAATCCAAGCGACCAGGATATTCTTCCCGGGCCTGTTGAAGAAGCAAGAGAGATTCTTTCGAAGCCCAATAAAACCTTTATAATCGCGACTCATATCCCTTTTGAAGAAGAAGTGCCCGGTGAACTTGAAGAATTCACCATGGAGCATCGCGGAGGCTTAACTTACTGGGGCAAGAACGCGAAGCAGGTGCCTAATGAAGTTACCGGTTCGTTTTTAGAGATTCTCTATGATATCGATACCCCATTCCTGATACCTGCAGCTCATCTTCATGAAAGCTTTGAAACCCGGTTTAGCGAATATGGCATCGAACACGTCTTTACTCCCGAATTTATGGGAAGTATAGGCGAGATAATTGTATACTAAAAATAAACCCGGCGGCACTCCGCCGGGATTTTGTTGCTGTCCCCCTTTAGTTTTGTCTCACGTATCCCAATACGGAAATTTCCATCAAACTGGGATAGTTTTTCACTGTCACACCCCTTTTAGTTTTGTCTCCCGTATCCCAATACGGAAGCTTCCATCAAACTGGGATACAGATTCAAGGAAAACACCCTTCAAGTTGAAAAAAGTATCCCAATATGAAAATAAGCAACCATCTGGGATAGTTTATCATTGCCTACACCCTTTCATATTGTCTCACGTATCCCAATACGGAAATTTCCATTAAACTGGGATACAGATTCAAGGAAAACACCCTTCAAGTTGAAAAAAGTATCCCAATATGAAAATAAGCAACCATCTGGGATAGTTTATCATTGCCTACACCCTTTCAGATTGTCTGGCGTATCCCAATACGGAAGCTTCCATCAAACTGGGATACAGATTCATAGAAAACACCCTTTCAGGTTGAAGAAAGTATCCCAATCCGGTCTTCAAATCCATATAGGGATACAAAAACAGACTCTTTCTTTTTGGTGCGAAATATACTAGAATTAGAGTGATTCTGACAGAATCATTCTGATACCGATAATAAAACGCGAAGCGGTTTATTATATACTTTTTGGTTCGTGGCTACGCCACAAGAGAGGAGATAAACATTATGCACTGGGTTATTATCATTATTGCTATTTTATGTATTATCATCATCCCCAACATCCGAATTGTGCCTCAGACACATGCTTACGTAATTGAACGTCTCGGTAAATTCCATACAGTATGGGATGCAGGTTTCAGAGTAAAGTTCCCTGTTATCGACAGGATCGTAAGAAGAGTTTCTTTAAAAGAGCAGATTGCGGACTTCCCGCCTCAGCCCGTTATTACCAAAGATAACGTTACAATGCAGATCGACACGGTTGTGTTTTACAGAATTTTTGATTCAAAGCTTTTCGCGTACGGCGTTGAAAATCCCGTACTTGCACTTGAAAGCTTAACAGCCACCACCCTTCGTAACATCATCGGTGAGCTTGAACTTGATGAAACACTCACATCCCGTGAGATCATAAATTCAAAGATGCAGACAGTTCTTGATGACGCAACGGACCCTTGGGGAATCAAGGTCGGACGTGTGGAAGTTAAGAACATCATGCCTCCTACAGCTATCCGTGAAGCTATGGAAAAGCAGATGAAGGCAGAGCGTGAACGCCGTGAGCAGATCCTTATTGCGGAAGGTGAAAAGAAATCCGCCATCCTTAAAGCAGAAGGTGAAAAAGAATCTGCAATTCTCAGAGCTGATGCACAGAAGATCCAGCTGGTAAAAGAAGCAGAAGGTCATGCTGAATCCATAAGACTCCACAAGGAAGCTGAAGCAGACGGTATCAGAGCATTGAAGAAAGCTGAAGCCGACAGCATCAACTTACTTAGAGAAGCAGGACTTTCCACAGACCAGGTTGTTACACTTAAAAGCTACGACGCCTTCAAGGAAGCTGCCAACGGACAGGCTACTAAGATCATCATTCCTTCAGAGATCCAGAGCCTTGCATCTGTTGCCACCGGCGTAAAAGAAGCAATGAAATAAAGAGGTTAAAATGAACTTAAAAGGACGCGACTTTTTAAAATTACTGGATTATACTCCTGATGAAATCGCTTATCTTGTGGATCTTGCCGCTGATTTCAAGAAAAAGAAAAAGGCAGGGATCTTAACGGATAAGCTTAAAGGTAAAAACGTTGCGCTGATTTTTGAAAAGACGAGCACCCGCACAAGGTGCTCGTTCGAAGTTGCGGCGCACGATCTTGGCATGGGTTCCACTTACCTTGATCCCTCCGGTTCCCAGATCGGTAAAAAAGAAAGTATCGCAGATACTGCGAGAGTGCTTTCATCCATGTATGACGGAATCGAATACAGAGGCTTTGAACAGTCCATCGTGGAAGAACTTGCCGAGTACTCCGATGTACCCGTATGGAACGGACTTACCAACGAATTCCATCCCACCCAGATGTTAGCTGACTTACTTACCATAAAAGAACATTTCGGTCATTTTGATGGTATAAAGCTTACATACATGGGAGATTCAAGATACAATATGGCTAATTCCCTCATGGTTACGTGCGCGAAGATGGGCATGCATTTCACGGCCTGCGCATCCCGTGATTACTTCCCGGATCCTGAGCTTGTAGACACATGCGAGGAAATCTGTAAGACAACAGGCGGTTCAGTCAGACTTACGGAAGATGCCATGGAAGGAACAAGGGATGTTGATGTAATCTACACCGATGTCTGGGTATCCATGGGAGAACCTGATGAAGTATGGAAAGAACGTATCGAGAAGCTTTCTCCCTATCAGGTAAATAAGAAGATCATGGACAATGCTGGCGAAGGCGCTATTTTCATGCACTGCCTTCCTGCATTCCACGATATGAAGACCAAGATCGGCGCGGAAATGGGTAAGAAATTTGGACGCACCGAAATGGAAGTTACGGATGAAGTATTCGAATCCCCCGCTTCGCTGGTATTTCAGGAAGCAGAAAACAGAATGCATACAATAAAGGCTGTCATGGCAGCTACGTTAGGATATGAAGATTAATGGAACAGGTTGTAATTTGCGGAGCTAACTCCTACGAACAGAAATATTATTTGAATCCCTTATTTGATAAGATCCCGGAATCGATAAAAGAAGAGCTTAAGATCATATGCGTTCTTTTTACCGAGGAAGTGGGAGGCATCATCACCATAGGCTTTTCCGAGGATGGCGAACTGGAGATCACCACAAGAGCCGCTGACGAAGACTATCTCTATGACGATATTGCAAGCGGATTGCTTGTAAGTAAGATCCGCGCGACGAAGCAGGAGCTTCTTGAGTCATTAAGCCTCTTTTACAGAGCCTTTGTGTTAAAAGAAGATATCAAGCTTGATGAAGAATAATGCGAGGATTAACAGATGATTTTAGTAGTTGATGTAGGTAATACCAATATAACCTTTGGTGTTTTTGATGGAGATAAACTTGCAGCCACCTTCAGAATGATGAGTAAGGTGCAGCGCACTTCCGATGAGTACGGAATGATGATCACAGGCCTTCTTGACAGAAACGGTGTGGAAGTTGAGTCCCTTACCGGCGCGATAATCGCAACCGTAGTGCCCAATGTCATGCACTCCCTTGTGGGCGCCATCAAGAAATATCTCAAGATCACTCCCATGGAAGTGGGTCCCGGCACAAAAACCGGCATCAGGATCGAAACGGAAAATCCCAGAGAGATCGGTGCGGACAGAATCGTGGATGCGGTTGCCGCTTTCGAAAAATACGGCGGCCCCGTGCTTGTTATCGACTTTGGCACCGCCACAACCTACGATTTAGTATCAAAAGAAGGCGGATTCCAGGCAGGTATCACTGCTCCCGGCATCAGAATTTCCGCAAAAGCCCTGTGGGAAGATACGGCAAAACTGCCTGAAATCGAGATTAAGAAGCCTGCTTCCATACTTGCAAAAGAAACTATTTCTTCCATGCAGGCAGGTCTTGTGTACGGTCAGATCGGACAGACTGAGTACATCATTAATCAGGTAAAAAATGAAGCGGGCTTAAAGGACTTAAAGGTAGTATCTACAGGAGGTCTCGGACGCCTTATCTCCGAAGAAACAAAGCTTATAGACATATATGATCCCGGCCTCACCCTTGATGGTCTCAACATAATCTACAGGAAGAACGAGAAAAAGAGATAGATAGGATTGATAATCCGAAAGGAATAAACAATCGACCGGTAATAAAGCGCGACGCGGTTTATTACCGGGTGCTTCAATTCAACGAATTGTAACAGACAGAAACGGTTTTTAAATGAACATCGGTAATGTAATATTAAAAAACAACGTAATATTAGCTCCCATGGCAGGCGTATCAGACCTGCCATTTCGCGTGTTATGTAGGGAATACGGCGCCGGCATGACTTCAATGGAAATGATCAGCGCCAAAGCGATTCTTTATAACAATAAAAACACCGAAGAGCTCATGGCTATACACCCGACGGAAGGCCCGGTGTCACTGCAGCTTTTTGGCTCGGACCCTTTGATAATGTCGGAAATCGCAAAGCGCATTGAAGACAGGCCCTTTGACATCTTAGATATCAACATGGGATGTCCCGTGCCCAAGATCGTAAATAATCACGAAGGCTCTTATCTCATGAAGGAGCCGGAGCTTGTATATAAGATCGTAAATGCAATCGTGAAGGCGATAGATAAGCCGGTCACGGTAAAGATACGTAAGGGCTTTAACGACAGCCTCATAAATGCTCCGGAAATCGCTCATGTCGCGGAAGAAGCCGGCGCATCGGCAGTTGCGGTTCACGGCCGCACCAGGGAGCAGTTTTATTCAGGCACTGCCGACTGGGATATAATCCGCAGGGTAAAAGAAACAGTAAAGATTCCCGTCATCGGAAACGGTGATGTGGTGGATGGACCTTCCGCTGAAAGAATGTTAAAAGAAACAGGCTGCGACGCCGTCATGGTGGGCCGCGCGGCTCAGGGAAATCCCTTTATTTTTAAAGAAATAAATGCTTATCTTAATGGTGAAGAATATAAAGCCCCGGAAAAAGAAGAGATAAAAAAAGTAATCCTTCGTCACGGTGCCATGCAGCTTGAATATAAGGGAGAATACATCGGAATCCGGGAAATGCGTAAGCACCTGTCCTGGTATGTGAAGGGTGTCGAAGGCGCCGCTCATCTACGTAAGAGAATCAACGAGCTTGAAACCTTCGAGGAATTAAATGCTCTTGTAGATGAGATTTTTAAATAGTAAACACAGAATGGAAAAACAACATGACCCGAAATAAAAATAACGATTTCAGAATGTCAAAATATATATTAAGACACCTGCCGGCATATACCATGGGTATATTGCTCCTTCTTATGGTGGACCTTACCAACATATATGTGCCCCAGTTCACTGCGGAGATCATTGACGGCCTTGCAGAGAATCCTTTGTTTTCCGTAAAAGACTTATCCGATATTGTGCTTAAGATTTTTATCCTCGGCATCATAATTATGGTAGGCCGCTTCGGATGGAGATATTTTATTTTAGGTTCCTCAAGAAAGATTCAGTATGAACTGCGAGGAGCTATGTTCGGGCATCTTGAGTCCCTTTCCGCGCGATTCTTTAACGCCCATAAAACCGGTGACCTGATGGCTCATTTTACCAATGACTTAAATGCCATAAGAGAAGCTACAGGCTGGGCTGTCATCACGGTATTTGACGGCTTTATCATGACTGTCATGGTGCTTGTGAAGATGGTACTCTACGTAAACTTTAACCTTACACTCTTAGCTTTCGTCCCTATGATTCTCATTGCATTCGGATGTTACGTGTACGGTAAAGTAGTGGAAGTCCGCATGGAAGCTAAGCAGAACGCTTTCTCCGCTCTTTCCGATAAGGTCCAGGAAAGTATGGCAGGAATCCGCGTTATCAAAGCCTTTGTGCAGGAAGAAGCGGATTTTAAGTCATTTGAAAAGAGCAGCGAAGACTGCATGAAAAAGAATCTTTCCGTGGTTAAGCTTCGTATTCAGTTTATTCCTCTTCTTGAACTTGTAATCGGTATCAGCATGATGCTGTCCCTTCTTTTCGGAGGAAACATGGTATTAAAGGGCACCATTACCATTGGCCAGTACGTTGCATTTAACTCATACATCGGCATGCTGGTATGGCCCATGATCGCAGTTGGCGACTGCATTAATATCTTTTCCCAGGCCTACGCATCGTACGTGCGTATCAGCAAGATTTTCGATGAAAGCCCGGATATCTTAGATTCGGAAAAAGAAAATAACGTGTCAGAATTAAAGGGTGAAGTTTCTTTTAAGGATCTTACATTTCAGTATCCCGATGGCGACACCCCGGTACTTAAGAATATTAACTTAGATATTAAGCAGGGTGAGATGCTTGGTATCCTCGGACGCACGGGCAGTGGTAAGAGCTCTCTTTCAGATCTTTTACTTCGTGTGTTTGACTGTGAAAAGGGAACGCTTCTCTTAGACGGAACTCCTATCGATGAGATTCCACTGGCGGTTTTAAGGCGTGATGTGGCATATGTTCCCCAGGATAACTTTCTTTTTTCGGATACTCTCGAAGAAAATATTGCATTCGGCCTTGAAGACAAGGTTTCTGACCGCCCGGAATTGAGAGAACTGGTGGTTAAAGCGGCTAAGGCTGCCTGCATAGATGAAAATATCAATACATTTCCTGATAAATACCAGACAGTGGTAGGAGAGCGCGGAGTGACTCTTTCCGGCGGACAGAAGCAGCGAAGCTCCATAGCGAGAGCCCTTCTTAAGGACGCTGCAATACTGATATTGGACGATTCTTTGTCTGCAGTTGATACGGACACTGAAGAGCAGATTCTTAGTAATATTATGGAACTTCGTAAGGATAAGACCACCATCGTCATTGCCCACAGAATATCCACATTGTCAAAGGCTGATCATATAGCTGTATTAAATGACGGTGAGATCACAGAATACGGTACCCACGAAGAGTTACTTAACCTTGGCGGATTTTATAAAAAGATTTTTGATAAGCAGCAATTGGAAAAGGAGCTTACCGAACTATGAGTAATTTTAATGATGATAAAACAGAATCCTCCTTTAACGGTAATGCCCTTTTCAGGCTTCTTACCTATACGAAGCCCCATCTACACTGGTTTGGCATAAGCCTTGTGCTTGTTATGATACTTACCGGCACTGAGCTCTTAAGGCCTATCTTCATCGGCGATGCCATCAACCTTTTTAAAGAAAAGGGCCAGCCTTCAGAGCTTACAGCAACAGTAATCAAGTACGGAATCGTCCTTGTAATAGGCGTAATATGCGATCTCTGGCAGGGGTGGATCTTACAGAAAACCGGACAGAAGATTATTTTTGGAATCAGAAAAGAAATATATCTTCACATTCAGTCATTATCAAGCCGTTTCTTTGACCTGACACCTGTTGGAAAGCTTGTAACAAGAGTGACCAACGACGTTGACGCTCTTGAAGAAATGTATTCAGGCATCCTGGTAAAGCTATTTAGAAACATCGTATACATCATAGGCCTTGCAGTTATAATGCTGACACTTGACTATAAGCTTGCTCTGTTTTCATTTGTGCTTTTGCCTTTTGTCGTTCTTTTGACAGGATTACTCAGGTATTTTTCAAGAAAGGCATTCCGAGTGTCAAGAGCCCGTCTTACTGACTTAAATACTTTTCTTTCTGAAAATATAACCGGCATGAAGATTATCCAGATATTCGGCAGGGAAGAGCGTAAATACGAAGAATTTGATGATAAGAGCAAGAGATTTCTGAAGGCTTCTTTTAACGAAATCATGGTTTATGCAACCTTCAGACCACTTATTTATATAAGCAGCATTCTGTCTCTTATGATAGTTTTAAGCATCGGCGGCAGGGAAGTGTTGAGTGAAACCATCTCCGTCGGAACTCTTTACATCTTTGCCCAGTACATTCAGTCCTTCTTCGATCCCATCCAGGAGCTTGCGGAGCACTTTGCGACTCTCCAGTCTTCACTTGCCTCTGCCGAGAAGATTTTTACAATCCTCGATGAGGAAGCAAAGATTCCTGAAAAAGAAAATCCTGTGGAACTTAAGGATTTAAAGGGAAAGATTGAATTCTCACATGTATGGTTTGCTTATGATGATGAAAATTATGTGTTAAGAGATGTTTCTTTTATCATAGAGCCCGGACAGAAGATTGCCTTTGTAGGAGCTACCGGCGCTGGAAAGACATCGATTCTTAACCTTATCGGAAGATACTATGACGTGCAGAAGGGAAATATTTACATCGATGATGTGGATATAAGAGATTTGAAAAAGTCGGATCTTCGCAGGTTTATCGGCCAGATGCAGCAGGATGTGCTGATATTTGAAGGTACCATTAAGAGTAATATCAGGCTCTACGATGATTACATTACCGACGAGGAAATAGAAACAGCGGCTAAACATGTAAACGCTTCACACTTTATAGAAAAGCTTCCGCGTAAATATGATGAACCTGTGTCTGAGCGTGGCGCCACCTTCTCAACAGGAGAAAAGCAGCTTCTTTCTTTTGCAAGAACACTTGCTCACAAGCCGGGAATCCTGGTGCTTGACGAAGCTACCGCCAACATCGACACCGAGACTGAAATCCTCATCCAGGACGCTCTCGAAAAGCTTATGAAGGACCGTACCACCATCATGGTGGCTCACCGTCTCTCAACCATCCAGCATGCCGACAAGATCTACGTGATCTCCAAGGGCCGCATCATCGAAAGCGGCAACCACTTTGAGCTCCTGGATAAGAAGGGCGCATACTACGAGCTCTACAAGCTCCAGTACGAAGCGTAACTGCGAAAACCTGCCAAGTGAACATCTCCGGCCTGCCGGCAGTATCAAGCATCTTCAACCCGCTCTCGCTTAGCGTGGTTACGTGAGAACATAAGCGCGAGCGTGCTGAAAAAGCGACTGTTCCACCCGCCACCCCCAAAGAAGTTTAATCTTGCGTTTACTTGAAATGGGTAGAATGATGTTACTTTAGACCGAGGGTGGAATGGCATGTCTCATAATTACGCGAAGAAGATAAATGTTTTTCTGGCAAAGACAAATCGAAAATACGGGATGTGGTTTCGGGAGATTCCCGAGACTCTTTCCTTTATTTTTGTGCTGACTTTGCTTTTTTTCATTTATTGGAGCACGCGTACGAAGGGTGATGACAGCATCATTGCGAACCAGCATGCGGAAATCCTGTCAGCAGAGTGGCAAGTTACGGTAGAAGGAAGAGCCGATGCTGCGGAAACCGTTGACCTTCCTGTTTACGTACCTGCAAGTGCGGGAGAAAAAGTAAGCATCAAAACCATAATTCCCGACGAAGTTTCGGACCATGACTGGTTCTCCATGCGGGTATCCCACCAGGATTTAAAGATATATATTGACGGAGAGCTTAGAAAAGAAGTTATAAACAGAGACACCGGAATCTATAGAAAAGAAGCCACAAGCCATTATGTTCTGGTGGAGCTTTTCGATGAAGACAGTGGAAAAGAAGTAGTGATCGACGGATTTTCACAGTCCGACGGAAGACGTTATTTTTCCGAAATATTCTTTGGGGATACCGCGACTCTTGTATCAAATATCTTAAGAAATGATATCTGGTCCTTTGGCTTCTCCCTGATATTCGGGATCATCGGCATCATGGCTGCGATCCTCGGCATGGCCGTACGTATCGCATCAAAAAACGATATTCAGTTAGACCATATCGGATGGGCGTTATTCTTGATCTCTTTATGGGATATGACCCAATCCGATTTCAGAGACATTCTTTTTGTAAATTATAAGGCTGCAAGTATTGTGCCGCCCATGGCACAGCTACTTTTCTGCGTTTCTTTATCCATGTATTTTAATTCACTTACCAAGAAACGCTACTCCGTGGAGCTTGGGATCTATGAATTCGTGTGCTTCACATATTTAGGCGTGTTAGTGACCCTTCAGGCTCTGCGTATTTCCGACATGGCGGAGCACGTGACCGGCGTCATGATATTCTGTTATATATCCTTCGGAATCGTATTTTATATCTGCCTAAAGGATAAAAAGAAGGGCTATTTAAAAGACTATTTTGGCATTGCGGTGGGCTATGGTATAGTAGCGCTCCTTGGAATCGCACAGATGATAGAATTTGCGGTGCACCGCGGCAATTCCAACGGTATGTACTTAATGAGCGGTGTGGCAATCTTAATGCTTTTTGCATTCGTACATTCCACATCAGTATTCCTTAAACTAAATACTGAAAAGAGGGCGGCGCTTAGAGTCGCGGAGTCAAAATCCGCATTCCTTGCCAATATGTCCCATGAAATAAGGACGCCTATTAACGCGATCCTCGGACTCAATGAAGCGATTTTACGTGAATGTAAGGACGAAAATATAATTAATTATGCGACGGATGTTGAACAGGCGGGACACCTTCTTGTATCCCTCATCAATGATATCCTCGATTTTTCAAAGCTTGAATCCGGCAAGATGGATCTTGTGATCAGTGAATATAATCTCCGTCATGTGCTCCAGAATCTCTATCAGATGATAAAGAGCAGAGTGGGCAACAAAGACTTAAAGATCGTATTCGAAGTTGACGAAAACCTGCCTCTTAAATATATAGGTGACGAAGTCCGCATCCAGCAGGTGATCATGAATCTTCTTACAAATGCGGTAAAATATACCGAATCGGGCAAGGTGGGACTGAATGTTTCGGGACAGTATACCGACGGAAGATTCTATCTCAAATTCGTGGTTTCCGATACCGGTATGGGCATCCGCGAAGAAGATCAGGCAAAGCTCTTTGATGCCTTCCAGCGCCTTGATGAAGAAAGAAACAAGCATATCGAAGGCACCGGTCTCGGCCTTGCCATCTGTACTCAGTTCGTGAAGATGATGAACGGTACCATTAGTGTTGAAAGCACCTACGGAAGTGGCTCCGTATTCACTGTAGTCATCCCCGAGACCCCTGTGGGATCGGAAAAGATCGAGAGGATCAAGACCGAAGAGCGCGAGAAGGGAGAAGAAAGAAAGGATTATTTCAAAGCTCCCGATGCCCGTATCCTTGTGGTTGATGATATAAAAGTAAACTTAAAGGTGGCTGTGAGTTTACTTAAAAAAACCGAGATTCAGATCGATACCGCAGGTTCCGGTGACGAAGCCCTTGCTCTTATAAAAGAAAATACCTACGACGCGATTCTCTTAGACCACATGATGCCTGTTAAAGACGGTATCGAAACCTTCCATGAATTGAAAGCCATGAAGGATAATCCCAACAAGAAGACTCCTGTCATCATGCTTACAGCCAATGCCGTAACGGGCGCCAAGGAAGAGTACATGGACGAAGGTTTTGCGGACTACTTATCAAAGCCCTTCTCCGCCACCGAAGTGCAGAAGATACTCTTGAAGCATCTGCCCAAGGAGAAGCTTATTCTATCTTGATAAAAGCAAGCATCTTCACTCATCTATTTTGGGTGCTCGTATCCCTATATGCTTTTGAGGGCCTGATTGGGATAGAAGCAAGCATCTTCACTCATCTATTTTGGGTGCTCGTATCCCTATATGCTTTTGAGGGCACAATTGGGATAGAAATATAACCATCACTACCTACACCGGAAGAAAAAGTATCCCAATACGCCCTTCTAGAGCCGTATTGGGATAAATATTTCCATCTTCACTTATAGAAAGTAGTTTATTCAGATAAAATCTATCCCAAAACGCACGCAAAATCCGTATAGGGATAGAAATATCCATCTAAACAATTCGATTCAAGAAAAACTATCCCAATCTACGCTTCAAATCCATATAGGGATACGAGAAGGAAAAGTCACCCCTCACAATGATAAAAGAATAAAAGTATCGCAAGCCTTGAACTCTTTTTTTTGACTTCCATAAATGATAAAATATATTCACTATGAAAAATAATATTTTACGCGTAATCACAATACTTATATGTCTCGGAGTCAACCTTTTTTTCGTTACACAAAAAGAAGGTTTTCACATGGACGAGATCATGAGCTACGAGCTTGCCAATGCCGAATATAATCCCTGGATCGTGCCGACTCAGCCTGTAGGTCGACTCGCGAAATTCATGCATGAAGAAGTTGACGGAGATACTTTAAAAGAAAGTGTCGGTAACTTTTTGAATACAGTAGGGGACGTAATGGAAAACGGCTCATCTTCAAAGCTCTTAACATACAAAGCCGACGTCTACGATGAACCTGTCTGGATTAGAAGAGAATCTTTTAAAGACTACGTAACAGTTGATTCAGACGATGCTTTTAACTTTGCGAGTGTTTATTTTAACGTAAAGGACGATAATCACCCGCCCGTACACTTTATGCTCTTGCATCTCTTATCATCCTTGACAAGAGGCAGCATGTCAAAATACATAGGCTGTGGCCTGAATCTATTGATCCTCGCGGGTACACTTCTTATAATCATGGCCACTGTCAAAATTCTGTGGAAAGAATATATAGGTCGTGATACCGATTCCATAGGAGCGGAAATTGTTTCTGCGCTGATGTACGGACTTTCCGCAGGAACTGTTGCCACAACCCTTTTAATCCGCATGTATGCTTTGGTGGCGTTCTTCGTGATAACGGCCCTGTATCTTCACTTGAGAGCCTACTACTACGGAATTAAAGCAAAAAAATGGGGCCTGATGCTGTCTGTAACGGTTTTAGGCTTCTTAACCCAGTATTTCTTTTTATTTTACTTATTGCCATTATTCATTGTATTTGTAATAGTTCTTGCAAAAGAAAAACGGCAGGAAGAGTTAAAGCGTTACGTCGGTACTATGGTAGCTTCCGGAGTGACGGGGCTCCTTCTTTTTCCATTTGCAATTACCGATGTATTCGGCTCCTCCCGAGGCGTTGAAGCTCTCGAAAACTTAAGCTCGGGCTTCGCAGGTTACGGAACACGTATCGCTGCATTTTCAAATCTTTTCTGTGAAAGACTCTTTTATCATAAAGCAGTATTTGCATTTATTTTACTCGCAGGAATATATGGCCTTTACTACTGCCTCAGTGAAAATAAAAAGAGATATCCTCTCTGCGGTAATTTGATACTTTTTGTTCCCCCGGTTATTTACTTCCTGCTGGCCGCAAGAATGTCTCCCTACATGGTTGACCGCTACATGATGCCCATATTCCCGGTGGTTTTAATGCTTTCGGGAATGGGAATTTCAACCGCTATATTAAGATTCGTAAATTCAATTCTGGATAACATCGATGATGAAAAGAACGGCCGCCAGACCAAGGGTATCAGATATCTCGGAGCTTATCCCTTCAGAGCCATTTGGTTTGCACAAAAAGAAAAGCCGAAGGCTGAACCGGTCTATACGCCCAAGGCTATGATCTTCGGAGATATATTGCTTACCTTTGTGGGCATTAACATCGTGCTTTTCTTTGTACTGGGCCTTATTAACTATGGCGGCGAATACCTGTACACAGGCTACTCTGAGCAGCTTAAAGTTGCGGAAAGATACGAAGATCTTCCTTATATCATAGTCTATGACGGATATTCTTTTTACGAAAATGTCCCTGAAGCAATGGTCTATGAAAAAACTTTGCTTGTAAAATTTGATGAACTTCTTAAGAGAAGCGATTTAGATTCCGATAATAGCTATGTGATAAATGTAAAGAGATATGTGGATCCGGACAGAGTTATCCGTTATTTTGAGAAAAACGGCTATAGATCCACCATTCTCTACGGTGAAGAACAAGGCGTTTTTAACCCGGTAACCCGGACGTTTGAAGAACGACTTGAAGACGTTCTTTATCTTGTTGAAAAAGAAAGTAAATAATTTTAAAAATTTTTCCTAAAAACCCTAAAGTCTCACTGAAAATATCCGATAAAGATAGTAAGTGATAATAGTATCACGGAGGATACGACTATCAAAAGGAGGTAAGTTATGCGTATAGAAGCCTATAATCAGGTTCAACAGCTTTATAACTCCGCAAAGGTACAGAAAGAACAGAACGTTCAGAGAAAGAATACCACGGATCAGGTGCACATCTCGAATATGGGGCTAGATATTCAGGCGGCTAAACAGGCCGTAAAAGGTGCAAGTGACATTCGTTATGACTTGGTAGAACCTTTGAAGAGAGCTATTGCCGACGGAACATACAATGTAAGTCCCGAAAGCTTTGCAGAAAAGTTAATGAAGAAATACGAAGAAACACTGTAGGAGATTCAAGTGGCAAGTTTAGTAGATACTCTCATAGAAGTACTTAATAAGGAAAATGATGAATATCTTAAGCTGCTTGAACTCTCGACAGCGAAGACGGACGTCATCGTGAAAGGTGATCTCGAAGGACTTAACCGGATTACTGATAAAGAACAGGATCGGGTTAATGAGATCAATGAACTGGAAAACAGGCGAATGGCGACCATGCAGGAAATTGCGAAGATCCTGAACACGGATGTTGAGGGATTGAAATTATCAGTTTTGATCGGGCTCTTAAATAAGACGCCCAGGGAACAAAAGGAATTGGCGAAGATCCACGACACTCTTAAGAATACTCTTCGTGAAATGAAATATGTCAACGAAAGAAACGAAGAACTCTTAAACAGTGCAATAGAAATGGTGAACTTCAATCTGACTCTTATGCAGTCTATGAAGCAGGCACCTGAAACTGCAAACTATAATCGCGGCGCATACAGCACAGGAAGCGCCATCGGAACGCAGTTTGGAGGGTTTGACGCCAAACAATAACCGTGTTAGGAGATTTTAGTTATGCCGTTAATGGGAAGCTTTTATGTAGGAACTTCAGGATTGCAGATGTCACAGAACGCTCTCAATACAACTGCGCATAATATCTCCAACAAAGATACTCAGGGCTTCGTGCGTCAGCAGGTATTACAGGCTGATCGCGTTTATAATACTATCAAGAATGGCACACCCGCCACAGGAAGTATGCAGACCGGTCTCGGTGTTACATATGCCAAGGTGCGCCAGGTAAGGGATTATTTTTTGGACCAGTCGTACCGAAAAGAAAACGGTAGGGCTGCTTTCTATTCCACATCTTTCAATGCACTCACCGAAGTAGAAGACTTGCTGGACGAATACAACGACGATGCAAGCTTCAATCATGCCCTCACAAAACTGTGGAGCTCCATCGAGGAACTTGCAAAGACGCCCGATGATACGGTAGTACAGAGATTACTCATTCAAAATGCGCAGACCTTCTTAACAAATGCGAAGCAGGTTTACGCAGGTCTTGTAGATTACCAGAACGAATTAAATTCACAGATTAAAGATAAAGTGGCAGAGATCAATTCTCTCGGCCATCAGATCCTCGATTTAAATGCAGAGATCAGAAAAGTTGAAACCGGTATCGAAGCTGCCAACGACCTTCGTGATGCAAGAAACGAAGCTCTCGATAAGCTTTCATCCATGGTTACCATTAAATACGAAGAAGATATTTACGGTGCTATTACCGTTGAAGTCGAAGGCTACGATTTCGTAGGACCCGACAAGGTATATGAAATGAATGCATACCTCGATTCACAGACCGGCTTCTACACACCCTTCTGGGAAAACAACGCAACCTATACCTATGATGCTGAAGGAGATAAGGTTTGGGACATCTCCGAAGCAAAGGTTTTTGATACATACAGACTTATTTCATCCGAAAAAGGAACAGATATCGGAGAACTCAGAGCCATGCTTTATGCCCGCGGCGATCGCGTAGCCAACTTTACTGACATTCCTGTAAAGCCTGTACAGCCTGACTTCACCGATACAGTTAAATATCCTTACGGTACCAACGATCCTCAGTATGCTCTCGATGCTGCGGAATACAATTATCAGATGGGAATCTATGAAGAAGAAGTGGATGTATATAACCACACCATCGCTCAGTCCGTATGCATGAACATTCAGGCAGAATTCGACCAGCTGGTTCACAACGTAGCAGTTTCCGTAAACGAAGTATTATACGGAGCTTTCCAAAAGAACGGCGGCGAATATATGGTTGATGATGACGGCTCACCCCTTCAGATCTTCCAGAAGATCGCAACTCCCGGATTCACCAAAAACGAAGTTACCGGAGAGTGGGAATACTATCCTGAAAATACATCGGATCACTATTATGTTGATACCCTTTACACCATAAACAACTTACAGATCAATCCCACCCTTGTAAGAGAAGCCGGAAAGATGGGCTTTATCTTAAAGGACGGAACCGTTGACTTCGATACAGCTTACGGATTGCTCGAAGCCTTCGATAAAGATCAGTACGTACTTAATCCCAACGTAACAACCACCTGTTCCATCAATACTTATTACACCAACCTTGTATCCCAGGTGGCCAACTCAGGTTTCGTATATAAGAGCATCGCAGAATCCCAGGCAGCAACGGTTGCCAGCATCCAGAGCTCCCGCGAGCAGGTTGTGGGCGTATCTGCCGATGAAGAACTTACCAATATGATCAAATTCCAGAATGCTTTCAACGCAGCCAGCCGTTACATCAATGTAGTGGATGAGATGCTTGAGCATATCATTACTTCCATGTAATAAAGATGCCGGAGAGGAGGTTATCTTATGCCGTCTCAATTTTTTGGACTTAACGTAGCATATACAGGTTTAACTGCTTCAAATGCAGCACTTAATACCACAGCCAATAACATATCAAATTCCGAAACAAAGGGTTACAGCCGTCAGGAGGCGGTGCAGCAGGCGAACCTCGCTATCCGTACCTTCACGACCTACGGTTCGGCCGGCGCAGGTGTTGATACCATTGCGATCGAAAGAATCCATGATGATTTCTATGATGAAAAGTACTGGGACAACAACGCAAAGCTTGGTAATGTAACTGCTAAAGCCTACTACATGAAGACCATTGAAAACTACTTCATGGATACAGATACCAACTCAGGCTTTAATACAACCTTTAACCTTATGTTCAACGCCCTTGAAGAACTCTCCAAAAATGCGGGAGATGCAGCTACAAAGGCGCAGTTTGCCATGTATACACAGTCCTTTGTTGATTACTTTAATTCGACCTCCAACGAGTTAAAAGAATTACAGAAGGATGTAAATACGGAAATTAAGGATATTGTTTCTGAAATAAATTCCATAGCAGAGCAGATTGCAACCTTAAATAAGCAGATCAACGTGATCGAGCTTACCGGTGCAAAAGCAAACGAATTAAGAGACTCAAGAAATGTTCTTATCGATGAACTTTCAAACTACGTATCCGTTGAAACAAGCGAAAATCCCATCTATGACGCCAACAATAATTTTGAAACCGGCGCCACCAGATTTATCGTACGTATCGCAGGCGGACAGATGCTTGTTGATACCAATGATTATCAGACACTTCAGTGCGTAGCCCGTGAAGTAAATGAAACCGTATCACAGAACGATGCGGTAGGTCTCTATGATATAAGATGGGCCAATGGTAATGACTTTAATATCTATTCCGCTAACCTCGGCGGAAAGCTCCAGGGCCTTGTAGAACTTCGTGACGGTAACAATACAGAAAACTTCCGCGGAACAATAACAAGTGTAGATGTTCCCAATAATACCGTAACCGTTAAGGTTACCCTGGATCAGTTACATGACCTTGATAAATGTACACTTTCACAGACCGGCGGTACCATTAAGCTCGGCGCGGAGGTTTACTATTATACAGACTGGACATATATAAAGAATCAGGAGACCGGTGAGGTTTCTTATGAATTCCAGCTTGATAATAACTTTGGCCAGAGCAAGCTTTCCAATTCACGTATCGGTAAGGAAGCAATGGTAGGCGTAAGCGTTGATTATCAGGGAATTCCCTACTACCAGGAACAGGTCAATGAATTTGTAAGACTTTTTGCAAGAACATTTAATGACATCATCACTCAGGAAGGCGCCGTTGATTCATACGGAAATGCCGCAACAAGACTTTTCCTTGCGGACAATCCCGTAGGTGATTTAGACCAGTTAACCTTCAATGACTACTATACGGCCCATGAAAATGCAAATACTGCAACAGGTGATGACGCAGGTCTAATTAAAATCCACAATTATGACGATACATATTATAAGTTAACAGCAGGAAATCTTGCAGTTAACCGTGAGATCGCAATGGACTCCAAGCGTCTTGCCACCCACACGGGCGCAACCGACGGAGATTCCAAGAACAACATCGTCAATGAACTTATCAACATGAAGACCGACAAGACCATCCTTGATTACCGTGGAGCCTCCGCAAGTGAGTTCCTCCAGTCGGTGCTTTCCGATGTAGCCTTGAACGCCGCGAGAGCCAATAACTCAGAGGCCTACTACAATACAATGTCCAATACCATCAACAACCAGCGAATTTCCATTTCCGGTGTTGATTCCGACGACGAAGCGGTAGCCCTTGTTAAATACCAGAACGCATACGCTCTTGCATCCAAGATGATTCAGACCTTTACAGAGATTTACGACAGACTCATCCTTCAGACCGGCGTATAACCTTCATGTTCAGTGAGGAAAGGTAAACAATGAGAGTAACAACCAAGATCATTCAGAACAACTCATTATCCAACATAAACATCAACAAGACTCTGCAGGATACCCTGTCCACTCAGATATCCACGCAAAAGAAGATCGCACGACCCTCCGATGATCCCATCGTGGCTCTTCGTTCACTGCGACTTCGTACATCCGTAAATCAGACGGAACAGTATCTTGAAAAGAACGTGGAAGATGCAGAAAGCTGGCTGGAAGTAACAGAAGATGCCATCAAGACATTTTCGGAGATCATCACGGATATCAGAAGTAATTATACAAAAGGTACTTCCGATACCCTGACTCCTTCCGACAGACAGATCATCTTAGAAAACTTAACCGCTCTCGGTGAAGAATTATACAATTCCGGTAATGCGGATTTTGCAGGACGCACCGTATTTACGGGTTACAGAACCGGTATGACTCTCACATATCAGAAGCAGGAAACGGTTGATTATACCATCACTGAAACGAAAGATTCCGTAAGACTCGATACCCTCAGATATGTACATACACCTGATCTTACGGCTGCTACTCATGAAACGGAGCAGGATGTATATGTTAAAGACATTACCAGGATCCGTTTATCCTATGATGATCTTATGGATACTCCTCCTGCCGTTAAGTTAAACGGCACCGATTACGTTCCCGAAGTGATCTCGTCCGATGCAGACCCTTACGCATATATCAGCGCAGCAGGCAATGAAGGAAAAGTAGTATTCGTGCCCGAAACCGGTGAGGTACTGGTGGGTTCCGCCATCGGAAATACAGATACCTTAACTGATATCGAAGTTTCTTATCACAGAGAAAACTGGTCACGCGGAGATTTAAGACCCGAGCATTACTTCAAATGCAAGGATAATGTCAATGATGTAGAATATAACTATACTGACACCCCTGCGGGCGAAATTCAGTATAACATCGGAGTTAACCAGTCACTCAGGATCAATACCAACGCATCTGACTGCTATTCCCATGACGTATTACGTGATGTGGATGATGCCATCATAGCCCTCAAGGAAGTTGATTCCATCGAAAAGCAGATAGATATTGTTAAGAATAAACTTAAAACAGAAACGGATGAGACCGTTATCAACGGCCTTAATGCAGACCTGGATGCACTTAAGAAGGCTCAGACCTTTTTAAATGATAAGCTCCACTCAATAATGTCAAAGGGCATCGGATATACCGACACCTATCTTGACAAAAATAACGTGGCCCTCACCAACTGCGGTACCAGAGGCAAGAGACTTGAACTCATAAAGAATCGTCTCGACACTCAGTTATCCACTTTAAAAGAACTTAAGTCGGAAAACGAAGACGTAGACGTAGCTGAAACCGCCATCAAGCTTGCCAGCGCAGAATATGCCTACGACGCAGCTCTTATGGCCACCAGTAAGATTTTAAAAGAAAGCCTCATTAATTACATTTAATCTTTACCTATAAAGGAGAAAAAACATGAAAATCACAACTCGCGTTTTTGGTGAAGTGGAAATTGATGATTCCAAGATCATACGCTTTGAAAAAGGAATTATCGGCTTCCCCGAACTTACGGATTTTGCTCTCGTGCATGATGCTGAGAGAGGAAACAACGCCGGTATCAGATGGCTTCAGTCCATGCAGGAGCCTGCTTTTGCAATGCCTGTAATGGACCCCCTGGCTGTATGCGACACCTACAACCCCATGGTTGAAGATGAGATCTTAAAGCCCATCGGCGACATAGACAATGATGATTTACTTGTTCTTGTAACCGTTACGGTTCCCAAGGACTTAAAAGAAATGAGCGTTAATTTAAAGGCGCCCATCGTAGTGAACGTTGACTCAAGAAAAGCAGTTCAGATCATCGTAGACAGTGACGAATACAAAGTTAAATTCCCCATTTACGATATCTTAAACGAAAGAAAGAAGGTGAGTGAATAATGTTAGCCTTATCCAGAAAGAAAAACGAAGCACTCATCATCAACAACAACATTGAAATAACTGTTTTAGAGATTAAAGGCGAGCAGGTTAAGTTAGGCATCCAGGCTCCCAGAGAAGTTCCGGTATACAGAAAAGAAGTATACGTACAGATACAAGCATCTAACAGAGAAGCAATGAATACGGACGCAATGGAAGGATTAAGACATCTGCTTGGTTAAGCAGATGTTTTAATCATCTATGGATTTCTTTTTAAAAAGGTCTAAAGTTTTGTAAAAATATGTCGATATAGTACTTAGAAAAGGTAAACCGTGCGGCACGGACGCCGCGAAAGGAGAGTTAAAATGGCACTTGAATCAGTTGGAAGCGTAATGTCTAATGTAGCAGGAACAATCAAACAGCCGGTTTCAAAGCCCAATATTGAGTACACGGAAGTACAGACTCCGGAAAAAGCCCCCAAGGTTGACAACCAGACCAGAGTTGTTGAAAACATCGAGAAGAAGAATGAACCCTATTTCGAGAAAAACTTCGAAAAGAATGCCGAAAGGATTCATAAAGCTATCGAAGACATCAACAAGAAGATGTACAACTCTGAAGCGGTATACGGATTCCACGAGGAAACTAACCGTGTAACCATTAAGATCATCGACAAGGATACCAAGGAAGTAATCAAAGAGTTACCTCCCGAAAAGACCCTCGATATGATCGCCAAGGCGTGGGAACTTGCAGGATTGTTGGTAGACGAAAAGAGATAAGTAACCAAGAATCTGTGGGTAGGGGATAGTCTACCCTTTAGTTGTCGTTAAAAGGAGGTTTTTTATGCCCTTAAGAGTAAGCGGAATGTATTCAGGACTGGATACAGATTCCATAATCGAAGAATTGGTGAAGGCTCGCTCCACCAAGGTTGATAAAGTAAAAAAAGAACAGACAAAACACACATGGAAGCAGGAAGCATGGTCGGGTTTAAATACCAAGATCAAAAACTTCTTCAATACTTCCCTTTCACAGTTAAGATATTCTTCTTCCTATAAGAAGAAAACCACAAGTGTTTCCAATACCTCTGCCGTATCCGTTATTACAGGTGAAAAGGCCATGAACGGTGTGCAGACTCTTTCCGTTAAGAGACTTGCTAAAAGCGGTTACATGACAGGCGCAAAGCTTTCCGAAAAAGAAGGCGCAGCCATTACCGGTGAAACTCTTGTAAAAGATCTTGTATTAAAGAACTCTGACGGAACAGTCAAGGAAGGTCTTCCTGAAATCACGGGAACAGGCTCTTTTACAGTTTCATCAGGAGATAAAGTTACCCGCATCGAGATCACGGAAAATACCAAGATCTCCGATGTTATCGCTAAGATTCAGGATGCCGGAGTTGATGCAAACTACGACGAAACCAACGGAAGAATCTTCATATCCAGTGCAAAGAGCGGATCTGACAACGATTTCTCCATTACAGCCGATAATTCGGTAGGCTTCGCTGCAATATCGCTCCTCGGTATCAACGAGTCCCTTGGCACAAGCACCGATTCTGCAGTTAATTCCAATGCAAAAACTCTCGCAGAGTATCAGAAGCTGGCAGGTTACAAGGGAAGCTTAGATAGCGTAATCGTACGTGACGGTGAAGATAACATTGACGCAGTTGCTACAATGGATGCCATCGGAACCGAAGGCGAATTATACGAACTTATTAAAGCGGAAATAAAGAACGGCGGCTTGGAAGCTGAAGATTATGAAACAGCTCTCAACCGTTTATATGATAAGGTTTCTTTTGCAACAGAAATCACAACAGGCAACACCTATGATGATTTTTACACTGGCGATGCGGTTAAGATCGCAGGCCAGGATGCTTTGATCACTCTTAACGGTGTTGAATATACCTCATCCTCCAATAACGTGGAGGTTAACGGGCTTACATTTACCTGTCTTTCCGAAGCTGAAGACGTTACAGTCACCACTCAGGAAGATACCGATGGCGTTTATGACATGATCAAGAATTTCTTCAAGGAATACAATGCCCTGGTAAATGAATTCGATAAGCTTTACGATGCACCCATTGCCCGTACTTATCAGCCCCTTACCGATGAAGAAAAAGAAGATATGTCTGAAAAAGAAATTGAAAAGTGGGAGCAGACCATTAAGGATTCCCTCCTTCGTCGTGACTCCACCCTCGGAACTCTTTCTCAGGCAATGAAGAATATAATGCTTCAGGGAACAACCGTAGGCGATACCAAGATGTATTTATCCGACTTCGGTATCAATACACTTAACTACATGATCGCACCGGACCATGAAAAGAACGCTTATCACATAAGCGGTGATAAGGATGATGCTACAGTATCCGGCGAAGCTGATAAGTTAAAAACAGCCATCGCCAATGACCCTGACAAAGTTGTAAACTTCTTCGTACAGTTATCCCGTGATCTTTACGCAAAGATGCAGGATCTAAGCAAGGGCACGGAAAATTCCAGTGCAGGTTCTTTCTATGACGACAAGCTTTACAAGACCACTACCACATCCTACAAGGATAAGGTAAAAGAAGCTGAAGCAGCTCTTGCAGATTACGAAGACAAATACTACGCAAAATTCGCAGCTATGGAAGTAGCACTTTCAAAGCTCCAGTCATCAACCAGTTCAATTACCTCCATGCTTGGCGGCGGTAATTAAAAGGAGATTAGATTATGGCAATACCTAACGCATACGCACAATACAGTAATTCAAAAGTGTTGACCGCGTCCCCTGCGGAACTTACTCTGCTCCTCTATGAAGGTGCGATCAAATTCGGTAACATCGCGATCATGAAGATCGATCAGGGTGATATCGAAGGCGCTCACGTCAACATAGTTAAAGTGGAGAAGATCATAGACTATCTTCGTGAGACTCTGGACATGCGGTTCGAAGTAGCCAAAGACTTTGAAAGGATTTATGTATATCTTTCACAGAGACTTCTTGTGGCCAATACCCGTAAGGATAAAGAGGCCATGGAAGAAGTGCTTATGCATCTTCGCTCCGTAAGAGATACCTGGAAAGAAGTCATGAAGCAGGCAAAGGCGTCATAATGGAAAAGACATACGTAGTAGCTTTAGTTGAAAGCCTTGAAAAGAAAGTAAAGGTTTTGGACGACATTATTGAAAAGAATAAAGAACAGGAAGCAGTACTGAAAGAGGAACCTTTTTCTTTTGGCAGATTCGACAAGACTGTGGAAGACAAAGGCGTACTCATCTTTAAGCTTAACAAGCTTGATGAAGGCTTCGAAAGTCTGTATGAAAAGGTGAAGGAGGAACTTGATAAAAACAAGTCCCGATTCGCCGCTGAGATTGCAGCCATGCAAAAACTTATCAGGGAAATTACTGATAAAAGCGCGCTTATCATGGCGGATGAACAGCGAAACAAACAGGCTTTGGAACATATATTTAAAGACGAGAAGAAGAAGATTAAGGCTCAGCGCTCAACTGCCAATGCCGTAAGCAGTTACACAAGGGCAATGAAGTACAATGACCTTAAATAAATTGTTCTAATCGTCGAACTTTTGAGAATATGGCATAAAGGGTTAAATAGGGTGTAAAGTACGCGGAGTTTAAGCCGATATAAGTATTAGGACACATAATAGCCAAATAGGATGGCTGACTTCGCAAATGAGCAAGGAGGCTCACAGTACATACTACAAGGAGGTAAGTATTTATGGTAGTACAACACAACCTAACAGCAATGAACTCCAATCGAATGCTTAACTTAACAGTTAAGTCACAGGCGGGTTCAACAGAAAAGCTTTCGTCCGGTTATCGCATTAACCGTGCAGCCGACGATGCAGCAGGCTTATCAATCAGTGAAAAGATGCGTAAGCAGATTCGTGGTCTTACACAGGCATCTGCCAACGCACAGGACGGTATCTCAATGGTACAGACAGCTGAAGGTGCATTAAACGAAGTTCAGGACATGCTTCAGAGAATGAACGAACTTGCAGTTAAGGCAGCTAACGGCACATTAAGTTCTGATGACCGCGGATACATCCAGAACGAAGTAGATCAGCTCATGACAGAAATCGATCGTGTAGCTCATACTACAAAGTTCAACGAAACATATTTGTTAAACGGTACTTATGAAGTTGAAGAAGGAGATGGCGGCTTCCAGGGACAGTTGGACGAAACTATTGTCGGAACCAACGCAGACCTTCTTACAAACCATTCACTAGGTACACATAGTCAGGCGGAAGTTACAGCCGTAGCAGGTGCGACTACTGTTAATGGTGATAACGGTTCAGACATTACTCTCAGTTCAGGGACTTATGCAGCAGGATTCCTTGATTTATCAAATGTAACAACTAAGGCAGGCGTCGAAGAATTATATGGCTGCGGTATTTCCGCAACATGTATGGCTTGCTCCACATTCTACAGCATTAAGTTTGTAGATGACGGCGCAGATCTTGGATTAAACGCTAACGGCTACAAAGCTCACGGTAATGCTCAGGGTGGTGATACTCTTTGGATTGATATATCCGGATGTAATAATGGTAAAGACGTTGTTAATGCGGTTATGAAGGCATATGCATTATATAACGGAACCACTTATTCAGGTGGAGCAGCTTCTTACAACATGGGTGGAACCGGCAGAACAGACGGAGCGATCCTTAACGATACAAACACTAGCTGGCATCACGTAGCAATCGGCGGTAACGATCAGACAGGTAAACTTGTTCTTTTTGATACAGATGGTGGTAGCGGTGCCGGTGTTCAGGCAGAAGGATATATGGGTTCCGGCGGTTTTGCTAACGGTTACGTAGGCAAGGGCGTTGAAGCTAAAGAAGTTAACGAAAAGATGAAGCTTCACGTTGGCGCAGATGCAACAAGCAACAACCAGATCGAACTTGAACTTGGTAACCTTTCTACATTTGCATTAGGATTAAAGAGTTACAAGTATGACTGGAGAACAGAAAACGTAGCAGAAAGAAATCTTGCAGACGTTACTACAGCTGAAAAAGCTCTTCTCTGCATAGATGCAGTTAAGTCAGCTATTCAGTCCGTATCAACACAGCGTTCAAGATTCGGTGCAGTTCAGAACAGACTTGAACATACCATCAACAACCTTGATAACGTAGTTGAAAACACAACAGCAGCTGAATCTGCAATCCGTGATACAGATATGGCTAAGGAAATGGTATCTTATTCCAATAACAACATCTTAGCTCAGGCAGGACAGGCAATGCTCGCTCAGTCCAACCAGGCTAACCAGGGAGTACTCAGTTTACTCGGATAATTAAAAACACAATTCTATAATCACCGCGGCCCTTTAAGGGCCGGGTGGCTATAGACATTAACATCGATAATAACTGTTTCAGCTTAGCCGGAACATTATTATACACGATAATAACTTTTTTGGCGTAGCCAAAAAATTATTATACAAATACAATTAGCTAATTTTAACGCACGAATGGAATCGTGTAGAACAATTTTTCATGGAGGAAAAAATAATGGTAGTACAACACAACTTAACAGCAATGAATTCTAACCGTATGTTAAACCTTACGGTTAAGTCTCAGACAAAGTCAACAGAAAAGCTTTCATCCGGTTACAAGATTAACCGTGCGGCAGATGATGCAGCAGGCTTATCAATCAGTGAAAAGATGCGTAAGCAGATCAGAGGTCTTACACAGGCTTCCGCTAACGCACAGGATGGTATTTCAGCAGTACAGACAGCTGAAGGTGCATTAAACGAAGTTCAGGACATGCTTCAGAGAATGAACGAACTTGCAGTTAAAGCAGCTAACGGCACCAACTCTACTGATGACCGTACCTATATCCAGAACGAAATCGATCAGCTTGTTTCTGAAATTGATCGTGTAGCTGAGACAACAAAGTTCAACGAAACTTACTTACTTAAGGGAACAGATGCTAACGCAAAGTATTCCTTAAAAGCTAAGGCAGTTACCGATGCTGCAGCAACAGCTACATTTACAGCAGGAACAGCAACCGCAGACAAGACTTTCGTATTTGACGGAACAGCTTGGTTTGAAGAAGGAAGCACAGATTCTGCAGCTGTAGCAAACTTCACCGCTTATGGTGTAGCAGATATCGCTAATGCTAAGGCCGGCGACAGACTCGTATACGAAGCAGCATCCAAGAAGGCTCATTTTGATGAAGCTACATTCGAATATGGCGCAGCTTTATACGACTCAAACGGAAACAGAATCCCTGATAACGGTCTTGATAAATACTTCGATGTAAGTGATGCAGGAGTAGTTTCTCTTAAGACTAATGCTAAGGTTTATATCGACGAAAAGGGCACACAGTTACGTGCTGCTAACCTCGCTAACTATTTACCTACAGCAACCAAGGATTTAACCGATGCATTAACCCTTAAACTTCATGTAGGTGCTGACGCAACATCAAACAACCAGATTTCTGTTACTTTGGAATCTATGAGCGCTAAGAGTATCGGCGTTAAAGATCTTAAAGTAGACGGCGCTGATGATACAAATGCTCGTTATGCGATTGAGACCATCAAGTCAGCAATCCAGAAGATTTCCACTCAGAGATCTGCACTCGGTGCAGTTCAGAACAGACTGGACCACACAATCAACAACCTTGATAACGTAGTTGAAAATACCACATCTGCTGAATCCGGTATCCGTGATACAGATATGGCAACTGAAATGGTTAGATATTCGAACAATAACATCCTTGCTCAGGCAGGACAGTCAATGCTCGCACAGGCTAACCAGACCAATCAGGGTGTACTTAGTTTACTTGGTTAATAGCTGATTGTATATGAATAATTCTTAAAGGGTTATTCAAGATTAATTTCTTTTAATTTTAATAAGATATTAATCATCATGTGGGATAATAAACTCGGTTCAGGGAAACCTGAACCGGGAAAATCCCAACATTTGGTACATTTATCAACGGTGCACACAATTAGGAGTACTGTACAAAAAGAATATTAAATAGTATAATCGATATAACAACACGGAGGTTGTTTTTACATCATGGAGGATGTTTCTAGATTATTTTTACACGAGGAATGCATCGCATTTCTTATTCGTGACTTTATTTCCCACCCCCAATTTAAGTAAAAACTACTATCCGAGGCGAAGATTAAGATTTTCGTTTATTTTTGTTTCTGAAATATGACTTAGGATAATCTCCCGAAAGGGTTGATCATACACGATAATCCACCGAAAGGTTGATTATACATGATAATTAACCGCCAGGTTAATTATCCAACGACAGGCAAGGAAGCCTGGTAACTAACTATCTATCATCAAGGAGGAAAAAAATATGGTAGTACAACACAATTTAACAGCGATGAACTCAAATCGTATGCTCAATGTCAACACAAAGACACAGGCAAAGTCAACTGAGAAGCTTTCTTCAGGATTTAAGATCAACCGTGCAGCAGATGATGCAGCAGGATTATCAATTTCCGAAAAGATGCGTAAGCAGATCAGAGGTCTTACACAGGCTTCTGCAAATGCACAGGATGGTATCTCAGCAGTACAGACAGCTGAAGGCGCATTAAACGAAGTTCAGGACATGCTTCAGAGAATGAACGAACTTGCAGTTAAGTCCGCTAACGGTACAAACTCAACAGATGACCGTACTTACATCCAGAACGAAATCGATCAGCTTGTATCTGAAATTGACAGAGTAGCAGAAACCACAAAGTTCAACGAAACCTACTTACTTAAGGGTGACAAGAGCACTACTGTAACACCTTTCAAGTATGCAGCTGCAGTTGATCCTGCTGATTACGAAGCCACCAAGGATAATGCATTATATGATGCAAACGGCAACAAGATTTCTGAGAATGCACTTGCTGACTATTTTAAGAATGGTACAACATATGCAGACGGAAAGAAACTGTATAATGCAGCAGGCACTGAATACGCAGCTAATGCAGCTTATGCAAAGATTACAGCAGATAACGCTAACGCTTACAGCGGACCTCTTACTCTTAAGCTTCATGTTGGTGCAGACGCAACATCCAACAACCAGATTTCAGTTGATCTTAACGCAATGAGCGCTAAGGGAATTGGAGTTAACGGCCTTAAGGTAGATGGTGCTGATGACACAAATGCACTCAATGCAATCGAAACCATCAAGGCAGCAATCCAGAAGATTTCTACTCAGAGATCCGCACTCGGTGCTGTACAGAACAGACTTGATCACACAATCAACAACCTTGACAACGTAGTTGAAAACACAACATCCGCTGAATCTGCTATCCGTGATACAGATATGGCAACTGAGATGGTTAGATATTCTAACAATAACATCCTCAGTCAGGCAGGACAGGCAATGCTTGCACAGGCTAACCAGTCTAACCAGGGTGTTCTCAGCTTACTTGGCTAATCAACAGGTAGGTAAGGAACTTGGAGAATTATCTCCGTGGTAATCAAATGATTTGAATGCTCCGCTACCGGGAAACCGGTAGCGGGTATTACCATCACAGTAACAACGCGATAAGGATATCGTGAAAACCATATGACAATTTCAAGGAGGAAACAATTATGGTAGTACAACACAACTTAACGGCGATGAACTCAAACCGTATGCTTAATGTCAATACAAAGACACAGGCAAAGTCAACTGAGAAACTTTCATCCGGATTTAAGATCAACCGTGCAGCAGATGATGCAGCAGGATTATCAATTTCCGAAAAGATGCGTAAGCAGATCAGAGGTCTTACACAGGCTTCCGCTAACGCACAGGATGGTATTTCAGCAGTACAGACAGCTGAAGGCGCATTAAACGAAGTTCAGGACATGCTTCAGAGAATGAACGAACTTGCAGTTAAAGCAGCTAACGGTACAAACTCTACTGATGACCGTACTTACATCCAGAACGAAATCGATCAGCTCGTGTCCGAAATCGACAGAGTAGCAGAAACCACAAAGTTCAACGAAACTTATCTTCTTAAAGGAGATAAGAGCGGAACTCAGACAGTTGCAGCTTATAGTACAGCTACAACATATGCAAAGAGTACAACAGCTCTTTCCGGAACTCTTACAAATGCAGCTGCAGCTGACGCAACATTTGTATTTGATGGTACGAACTGGTTCAATGCAACTGCAAACCACGCAGGTGGAGATGCTGCTACAGTAATCGGAGCTGGAACCTATGCCGGTACTTTCCAGGCAGGTGATACTGCAAAGATTACTGCAGGAAGTAAGACTGTTGAATTTACCGAAGCAACAAGAGCAAACCTCTATGATGCAAACGGCAACAGATACTCCAGCAACGCGCTTGATTCTATTTTTAAGAACGACGGAACTTTCCAGGATGGCAAGGCAGGTACAGTATTCCTTGATACCGAAGGAAAGATCGCATTCAATCCTACTACAATGGTTAAGGCTAATTTCGTAGGAACAAGATCAATTCCAAACGATCTTACTCTTAAGCTTCACGTAGGTGCTGATGCTACATCTAACAACCAGATTTCTGTTGATCTCGCAGCTATGAGCGCAACAGGTATCGGCGTTAACGGCCTTAAGGTTGACGGCGCTGATGACAGCAACGCACTTGATGCAATCGAAACCATCAAAGCAGCAATCCAGAAGATTTCCACACAGAGATCCGCACTCGGTGCTGTACAGAACAGACTTGATCACACGATCAACAACCTTGATAACGTAGTTGAAAATACTACATCTGCTGAATCCAGTATCCGTGATACTGATATGGCAACTGAGATGGTTAGATATTCTAACAACAACATCTTAGCTCAGGCAGGACAGGCAATGCTTGCACAGGCTAACCAGTCAAATCAGGGTGTACTCAGCTTACTTGGATAAGCATGACCAACTATCGGCGGCGCTGCTTAGCAGCGCCCCGGTAACCAAGCTTTAATCTATTAGTTATTTAGGGTTTTAGCCCCTTAGCCACGATATGGATATCGTGATTTTTTACACAACCATTCAAGGAGGAAATAATTATGGTAGTACAACACAACTTAACAGCGATGAACTCAAATCGTATGCTGAATGTCAACACAAAGACACAGGCAAAGTCAACTGAGAAACTTTCATCCGGTTATAAGATTAACCGTGCAGCGGATGATGCAGCAGGCTTATCCATCAGTGAAAAGATGCGTAAGCAGATCAGAGGTCTTACACAGGCTTCCGCAAATGCTCAGGATGGTATCTCAGCAGTGCAGACAGCTGAAGGCGCATTAAACGAAGTTCAGGACATGCTTCAGAGAATGAACGAACTTGCAGTTAAGTCCGCTAACGGCACCAACTCTACTGACGACCGTACTTACATCCAGAACGAAATCGATCAGTTAGTAACAGAAATAGATCGTGTAGCTGAAACCACAAAGTTCAACGAAACCTACTTACTTAAGGGTGACAAGAGTGCTACAAAGGTTAACCAGGTTACATATAAGAGCGGAAACCTTACAGCAAACGGTGCAGTAGAACTTACAGATGCAGGTAAGGCAAAGGTTCTTTATGATGCAAACGGTAACTGGATTTCTGAAAATGCTTTAAACGATTACGTTGACACAGCAACAGGAAAGACCACAAAGGTTATGTACGGTTACGCTGATGAGGCAGCATTCAAAGCCGGAACCAGAACTGAAATTGCGGTTGGTACAGATATTGCTAAGGCTTCACCTGCAGCAGGCGCTGAAACAATCGTTAAGGCAGCAATCGAGAAAGAAGGTACAGCTTCCGGACTTGGAGCTCTTACATTAAAGCTTCACGTTGGTGCTGATGCTACATCAAATAACCAGATTTCAGTTAGCATTTCTTCAATGTCAGCTGAAGGTATTGGTGTTGACGGTCTTAAGGTTGATGGCGCTGATGATACTAATGCATTATCAGCAATCGAAACTATTAAAGCAGCAATCCAGAAGATTTCTACTCAGAGATCTGCACTCGGTGCTGTACAGAACAGACTTGATCACACAATCAACAACCTTGACAACGTAGTTGAAAATACTACATCCGCTGAATCTGCTATCCGTGATACAGATATGGCAACTGAGATGGTTAGATATTCTAACAATAACATCCTCAGTCAGGCAGGACAGGCAATGCTTGCACAGGCTAACCAGTCTAACCAGGGCGTTCTTTCTCTTCTGAGATAAGATTAGTCACTTAACCAAAAACAATAGGAACTGCCACCGAAACCCGGTGGCGGTTCCACAAAAATCGCGATAAGGATATCGCGTAAAGATTACAACCATTCAAGGAGGAAACAATTATGGTAGTACAACACAACTTAACAGCGATGAACTCAAACCGTATGCTTAATGTCAATACAAAGACACAGGCAAAGTCAACTGAGAAACTTTCATCCGGTTTTAAGATTAACAGAGCAGCTGATGATGCAGCAGGATTATCAATTTCCGAAAAGATGCGTAAACAGATCAGAGGTCTTACACAGGCTTCCGCTAACGCACAGGATGGTATTTCAGCAGTACAGACAGCTGAAGGCGCATTAAACGAAGTTCAGGACATGCTTCAGAGAATGAACGAACTTGCAGTTAAATCCGCTAACGGTACAAACTCAACAGATGACCGTTCTTATATCCAGAACGAAATCGATCAGTTAGTAACAGAAATCGACCGTGTCGCTGAAACCACAAAGTTCAACGAAACTTACTTACTTAAGGGTGATTCTTCTGCAACTAAGGTTAAGCAGTTTTCATATACTGCAGCCGCTTTTGCTAAAGATGGCGGTATTAAGGATCCTACCAAAGTTTACTATGATGCAAATGGTAACTGGATTTCTGAAAACGCACTTTCCAATTACATTGATCAGAACGGTAAGGCTACAGCAGAAGCAGTAGGAAAACTCTATACCAAAACAGGAAACGCAACAGATGGTTATACTTTAAGTGCAACGGCATTAGCAGTAACAGCCGGAACAACAGTACTTGGCGCAAGCGACAATGATGCTTCTACAACTGCTAAATTGGCTGTGATGGAAGCTTCAGGTACAGGCGTAGGTGCTCTTGAACTTAAGCTTCATGTAGGTGCTGATGCTACTTCCAACAACCAGATTAGTGTTTCTTTAAACGCTATGAGTGCTAAGGGAATCGGTGTTGACGGTCTTAAAGTTGATGGTACTGATGATAAGAATGCTCTTACAGCAATCGAAACCATCAAGACAGCAATCCAGAAGATTTCTACACAGAGATCTGCACTCGGTGCTGTACAGAACAGACTTGATCATACGATCAACAACCTTGACAACGTAGTTGAAAATACAACATCCGCTGAATCTGCTATCCGTGATACAGATATGGCAACTGAGATGGTTAGATATTCTAACAACAATATCCTCAGTCAGGCAGGACAGGCAATGCTTGCACAGGCTAACCAGTCTAACCAGGGTGTTCTTGCATTACTCAGATAATAAATACGGTACTACTATTTCTCTTCCTATCCTGGCCAGCCTGCTGCATGGCTGACCGGATAGGGCTTGAAATAAAAAAGGGAATGAGGGGTGAAACCTAAGATGGGTAATCAGTACCCATACTACCAAGGGCAAGGAAGCCCACCCGGTCATTAAGCCGGGAGAGAAAGGAGTAAGTTATGGTAGTACAACATAATCTCACAGCCATAAATTCGAACCGTATGCTTAACATAACGGTTAAGGGTCAGGCAGGTTCCACCGAAAAATTATCATCGGGATATAAGATAAACAGAGCAGCTGACGACGCAGCAGGATTATCCATAAGTGAAAAGATGCGTAAGCAGATAAGAGGTCTTACACAGGCTTCCGCAAACGCGCAGGACGGTATTTCCATGGTGCAGACAGCTGAAGGCGCTTTAAATGAAGTGCAGGATATGCTTCAGAGAATGAACGAGCTGGCTGTTAAAGCAGCAAACGGAACTCTTTCTTCAGATGACCGCGGTTACATTCAGAACGAAGTAGATCAGATAATGTCAGAAATTGACAGAGTAGCGGCAACCACCAAATTTAATGAAACCTATCTTCTTAACGGTAAATATTCCGTAGAAGAAAAAGATGGTTTCTACGGTGCTTTGTCCGAAGATATTATAGGAACCAACGAGTCATTATTTACCAATCACGTATTTGACTGGAAATCAGGTTCCGAAATGGCAGGATTAGTCGGAGATAACATAGTTAATGGTAGCAACGGTTCGGATCTGGCAACATCCAGCAGAGCCGGATTTGCGGCAACAAGCTTTGATCTTTCATCACTTACCACAAAGAGCGATGTCGAAAGACTTATAGGAACCGGATTATCCGCAACCTGTGGTGCTTGTGAAACTTTCTTTTCAATCAAACTGGTTGATGACGATCCTTCTTTAGGACTGAATGCTAACGGCTATAAAGTAGTTGGTAACTCCGCGGGCGGACAGAATCTTTGGATAGATATTTCCTCCTGTAATAACGGATCGGATGTAGTAGATACAGTATTAAGCGCCTATGCCCGCTATAATGGAACAACCCATACCGCAGGTTCCAAGGCAGCTTATAACATGGGATCTGTCGGCAGCGCATCAAATGCAGGACAGACGCTCTCTGATACAGGATCCAGCTGGCATCACGTATGTATCGGCGGTGGCGGAAGCACTTTGGTATTATTTGACTCAGATAATAAGACCAGCAAGTCCTGGGCCAACCAAGTCGGACAGGATGATTATTCGAGCTATTACGGATTACAGAACGGTTACCTTGGAAAAGGTGCTGAAGTAACTCCGGAAAATACAAAGCTTAATCTTCATGTTGGCGCAGATGCTACTAAGAATAACCAGATTGAACTTGAACTCGGTAACTTAAGCGGTGTTGCTTTAGGACTTAAGGGCTTTAAATATGACTGGAAGTCAGAATCTCTTAAAGAATTTAACGCAGCCGATGTAACTACGGCAGCAAAAGCCCTTGATTGTATCAATGCAGTTAAAGATGCGATACAGGCAGTTTCCACACAGCGTTCAAGATTCGGTGCAGTTCAGAACAGACTTGAGCACACCATTAAGAACCTTGATAACGTAGTTGAAAATACCACATCTGCTGAATCTGCAATCAGAGATACGGATATGGCAACTGAGATGGTTAGATATTCTAACAATAACATCTTAGCTCAGGCAGGACAGGCAATGCTTGCACAGGCTAACCAGTCCAATCAGGGTGTACTTTCTTTACTGAGATAGAATAATCCCGGAGGGATTATTCAAGCGATGACAATAGACCGAAGGTCTATTGTAGAGATAGAATAAGCCTGAGGATTATTCTATCGACCGATAATAAAACGCGAAGCGGTTTATTATAGTGATAATACAGACTTGAATATACAAAAAGCACGGATCGAAGGATCTGTGCTTTTTTGTTGTGCAAAAGAAACATGAATTATTAACGAATAATTAACGGGCTTATTACTTTAGAATGATAAAGCATTGACGATATATATAGTGAGGGGCACGTTATGGAAAGGATTCCACCCGTGATAGTGCGGGACAAGAAAGGAGAATAATATGGTAGTACAGCACAACCTTACAGCAATGAATTCAAACCGCATGCTTAATTTAACAGTTAAGTCACAGGCGGATTCCACCGAGAAATTATCCTCGGGATTTAAGATTAACAGAGCAGCTGATGATGCAGCAGGTTTGTCAATCAGTGAAAAGATGCGTAAGCAGATTCGTGGTCTTACACAGGCATCTTCAAATGCACAGGATGGTATCTCAATGGTACAGACAGCAGAAGGTGCATTAAACGAAGTTCAGGACATGCTTCAGAGATTGAACGAGTTGGCAGTTAAAGCGGCTAACGGAACTCTTTCTTCTGATGATCGTGGATACATCCAGAACGAAGTAGACCAGATCATGTCAGAAATAGACAGAGTAGCGGCAACTACCAAGTTTAACGAAACATATCTGCTGGATGGTTCTTATGATGTAAAAGAAAAAGACGGATTCTTCGGAGCACTGTCCGAAGAACTTATCGGAACCAATGTAGATTTATTTGAAAACCATGTATTTGGCGTATATACAGGCACTCAGTTATCTAACGTAGTAGGTACGGGAAATATTGTCGGCGGTGATCAGAACGGTACAGCCGTTAACGCCGGTGGCTCCTATGCTGCAGGATTCTTGGATTTGACAGGTATCAATTCCGCGGCTGATGTTGAAAAGCTTATGGGTACAGGAATATCAGCTACATGTACTCTTTGCGATAATTATTACAGCTTGAAATTTGTAGATGATGATACACCCGGACTTAACAGCGATGGCTATAAGGCATTTGCCAATGACTCAAGTGGAACCACAATGTGGGTAAGCATCTCCGGATGTAATAACGGAACAGATGTAACCAATAAAGTACTTTCGGCATATGCTAAGCTTAACAGCACAACATATACCGCAGGTAACAAAAATGCATATTGTATGGGTACCTCCCACCACGTAAATATCGGTGGCGGAAACGGTAAACTTGCCATATTCGACGGTGATACCGTTGCCGGACCTCACGCAGCAGTATCTGAAGATTATACAGGCAGCTGGAGTTTAAAGAATGGATACCTCGGAAAAGGTGCCGATATTACATTAGATAATACAAAGCTCAGCCTTCATGTAGGCGCTGACGCTACAAAGAATAACCAGATCGAACTTGAACTCGGAAACTTAAGCGGTGCAGCTCTTGGATTAAAGGGTTACACATATGATTGGAGAACAGAATCTCTTAAAGCATTTAATGCAGCCGATGTTACCACAGCCGACAAGGCTCTTAAGTGTATCGATGCAGTTAAGGAGGCAATTCAGTCCGTATCAACCCAACGTTCAAGATTCGGTGCAGTTCAGAACAGACTTGAGCACACCATCAACAACCTTGATAACGTAGTTGAAAATACCACATCTGCTGAATCCGCTATTCGTGATACAGATATGGCAACCGAGATGGTTAAGTACTCAAACAACAATATCTTAGCTCAGGCAGGACAGGCAATGCTTGCTCAGTCCAACCAGAGTAACCAGGGTGTACTCAGCTTACTTGGATAATCGAATATTGGCATTAAAAACTCTCAAAAAAATTTTTTTGAGAGTTTTTTTATTTTGCTATAAAGTTTTTTTTGCTGCGTCCGATACATTATGTGAGGGTGAAAATCCCGGGGCACAATATCTAGTATTTAGTAACGTAAAGTGGAGGAAAAGAAAATGGTAGTACAGCACAACCTTACCGCAATGAACTCCAATCGTATGTTGAATCTTACGACAAAGAGTCAGGGCAAATCAACAGAAAAGTTATCATCAGGTTATAAGATCAATCGTGCAGCAGATGATGCAGCAGGATTATCCATCAGTGAAAAAATGCGTAAGCAGATAAGAGGTCTTACACAGGCTTCTTCAAACGCACAGGACGGTATCTCAGCAGTACAGACAGCTGAAGGTGCTTTAAATGAAGTTCAGGACATGCTTCAGAGAATGAACGAACTTGCAGTTAAGGCAGCTAACGGCACAAACTCAACAGATGACCGTTCATATATCCAGAACGAAATTGATCAGCTCGTATCCGAAATCGATCGTGTAGCTGAAACCACAAAGTTCAATGAAACATACCTTCTTAAAGGTGACAAGACTAAGACAGATTATAAATTTGATTATGTAACATATAATGCAGCAGTTACCACAACAAGTACAATGCCTACAGGCGCAGCTGCAAACACCGGTGCAATTCTTACAGTAACCTACAATGCACCCGGAACAGATGCTGAGCTTGCAGAACTCGAAAACGAACTCGCAGGCGTTATCGCTAACAGCGGTATCACAGCTACAACAGATGGCGAAGCAACCGTAGGAATTTCTTTTTCCATTAACGGTTATACAGTAGATGGCGCCGGCAAGGTGTATAAGAACGGTGTTGAACTTGCAACAATCGGCAAGTCCGGTACGCTTGTGGCTAACAAAACAGATAATATCAAGTCCACAGCAAGCACTGCAGGACATGCAAACGGCGAAAAGGTTCAGTACTATGATGCCAACGGAAATAAGGTACCTTTCAACGCACTTACATCTTATTTCAACACAACATCTACAACAGCAACCGACATTACTGTTAATACAGAAAGAAAGCTTTACAACAGACTTGGCGAAGAAATTACACCTGCTCCCGCAACAGAGCTTACAGTTTCAGAAATGACAGGAGCATTATCTCTTAAGCTTCATGTAGGTGCTGATGCTACATCAAACAACCAGATCAACCTTGAGATTACCGCTCTTACAGCAGACGGAATCGGTATCAAGGGTCTCAGAGTTGACGGCGCCGATGACACCAACGCACTTAATGCTATAGATGTGGTAAAAGAAGCAATCCAGAAGATCTCCACACAGAGATCTGCACTCGGTGCTATTCAGAACAGACTTGACCACACCATCAACAACTTAGACAACGTAGTTGAAAATACAACCTCAGCTGAAGCAGCTATCCGTGATACAGATATGGCTACAGAAATGGTTAAGTATTCCAACAACAACATCCTTGCACAGGCAGGCCAGGCAATGCTTGCTCAGGCTAACCAGAGTAACCAGGGTGTTCTCTCATTACTTCAGTAGTTACGAAAGGAAGCCCCCTTTCTTAACAAATACATCTACCGCTCCGTGTATGTGCTGGCACGGGGCGGTTCTTTTTGTGTAGAGCACTTAGCGAGGTTTTTTCGAGCTTAGTGCGAACCATACAAGTCGACTTAGTGAGGTTCTTTCGAACTTAGTCGAGCTTGTAAAATTATTCTAATTTTCTCTAAAGTTTCGAAAATTTTATCCGATATAAATGATAGAACGGTGAAAAACCGTATTTGAAAACGAAAATATTAATGGGCATGGATGCCTTTAGACAGGGAAGTCGCTTTTATCTAAGGAGGAAGAAAAATGGTAGTACAGCACAATCTCACAGCAATGAACTCAAATCGTATGCTTAACTTAACTGTTAAGTCACAGTCCAAATCAACAGAAAAGTTATCATCCGGTTTCAAGATCAACCGTGCAGCGGATGACGCAGCAGGATTATCCATCAGTGAAAAAATGCGTAAGCAGATTAGAGGTCTTACACAGGCTTCTTCAAATGCGCAGGACGGTATTTCAGCAGTACAGACAGCTGAAGGTGCATTAAACGAAGTTCAGGATATGTTACAGAGAATGAATGAACTTTCCGTTAAAGCAGCAAACGGCACCAACTCGACAGATGACCGTACCTATATCCAGAACGAAATCGATCAGCTTGTATCTGAAATCGATCGTGTAGCTGAAACAACAAAGTTCAACGAAACATACTTACTTAAGGGTGACAAGGACCAGACAAAGGAATGGAAATTCACCGCTAAATCCGTAACAGAAGCAGCAGCAACCTTCACACAGGGTGCAACAGCAAACTCTGCTACAGCAAGCGGAACATACGTATTTAACGGACACGGCTGGGTAGCTGAAGGCTCCACAACCGGCGCTGAAACAACACTTGCAACTATCACAGGCAGTGCAACAGCAGCAATAACAAATGCTCAGGTTGGCGATAAGCTTGTTTATGACGGAGCTAAGAAGACAGTTACTCTTGAAGAAGCTAACCATGCATATGGTGCAGCATTATACGATGCAAACGGAAACAGAATCGCAGACAATGCTTTAAGCGCATATTTTGATGCTGCAGATCCCGCAGATCCTTCAGATCCTGCAACTGTATCTGTAAAGACAGGCGCAAAGTTATATATTGATGAAAAGGGAACCTTGCTTGATACAGCAAATGCAGATGCTCTCGCAGCATATGCTCCCGCAGCATCAAGATCCATTACCGGTAACTTAACACTTAAGCTTCACGTAGGTGCGGATGCTACATCCAATAACCAGATTTCCGTAGATATCGCTTCTCTTAGCGCAGAAGGTCTTGGAATCAACGGTCTTAAGGTTGATGGCGCAGATGACACCAATGCATTATATTCGATCGAAGTTATTAAGACAGCGATCCAGAAGATTTCCACACAGAGATCTGCACTCGGTG
>JAEEGF012150022.1_pt1 | contig 71535 bp, 61 predicted proteins | sample 9134171 | NCBI WGS metagenome assembly JAEEGF01 (sample SAMN16246542, study PRJNA631951) | gut metagenome | biome: gut microbiome; feature: rumen; material: AP-attached | host: Bos | place: Iran: Karaj | collected 2018-10 | reverse complement strand
CTCAGGCAGAGAACAAGTTCACTCTTGATTCCAAGCCTGCTACAGAGGACTTCCAGAGCTTCCTTGATGGTGAGGTTAGATACCTTTCACTTAAGCTCAAGAATCCTGAGAGAGCTGCTAAGCTCAACGCAGCAGCTGCTGAGCACGCCAAGGAGCACAGAGCTTACCTTGAGAAGCTGGTTGCTCTTTACGGCAAGGACTGATATAAAGTCAATTAACGCTTAGGCGTCATAAAGCCCCGGCTCATCTGAGCCGGGGCTTTTATTGTTTATTCGGAAAATAAAATGATGCGTCAATGTGAAAATGGGCAAAAAGAAAGGCACGGGCTAAAAGCCTGTGCCTTTCGATCTTATCAGATTTTGGAAAGTGTCTGCACTGCGCGGTCCTTGATGACTACGCTGTAGTGCTCGGCCAGATACTGCTCGTCTGCTGTGCTGCCGATCTCGGTCTGTCCGTATTCGGTGAGCAGTGAGCATATATTGGCGAAAAGGTTGCTGTCAAGCTCACCCTGATGAAGTATCAGGTAGAACTTTCCAATCTTATCGTTTTTATAAAGAGTGTTCACTCCGTTGAATTTCCTGCTGACGATCGCTGAAAACTTGGTAACTTCGTGGAGAGAATCAAAGGAGAATATCCTGGATCCCTTCCTGCTGGGAAGCCCTGTCTTGCGGCTGCCCGCGGTCTTCTCCTTGACCTTCTTGGAATCCTGAGAAGCTCCTCCAAGTGTGGAGTCGTTGAAATCCTGCATGTTGCTGTGCTGCAGCCTCTTGAAGAGTCCCATTACGTCCTCTTCCTCATCCTCCTCGTAGTCCTCATCCTCGTCATCGTAATCATCCTCATCCTCGTCCTCTTCCTCGTGAACTGAGGGAGCAAAGTTGGAAAATCTGGTATCAAGTTCGTCCGGATCCTCAACCTTGGTGATGATAAGAACAATGCACTCCGAGTTAATAGGAATAGCTTCAATCATAAGAGGAGTGTCTTCAGCTTCAAAACCATATTCTAAATTAGCCTGCTGCATCATGTCCTGGAACAGCTCTTTAGCCTTATCCGTGCCATATGCAAGCTCAGTAATCTTCAGGTCTCGCTTCGCAAGGTCATCTCTGGTAAGTGTACATCTAATCTGATGATCATTGACTTTTTCAATCTTCATGATGCATACCTCCTGACTTTGGAATACATAGATACTAAAGTATACACTATTCTATGTCAATATATATATCGGTTTATTTTATTAAAAAAGTGTGCGTCTACATAAAATCTTAAGAAATTTCGACGGTATTTCTTAAGATTTATCTGTTAAGATAGTCTTTGTGAGATGCCTCGGCCAGATTATAAATCCGGAGAGGAGGCGCATATAAGGGATATAATGATCTATTTTTTCGGTATATTCATTGTCTCATCCCTATTGAGATGAGATGTCTTACTAATTCAAGTAGTTCAGAATTAATACCCCCTATTTATACATACAAATTTATTAAACAACAAGCATAAAACAAAATTTAGTTATATTCCTACTTGTATTATACCATATTTAGTGAGGCCTTAGGGCTCGTATGGGAGGATTTGTGTTGTGGCATCTCAGGATATTAATATATGTCAAAAGAAATACCGGCGGAGGAAAAGGTGCTGGCAAGAATTTATCACAGTGAATGCCCCTTTTGGTTTCCGGGTCGGTAATCCGTTATGAACAAAATCCATAATTCATATCAATTTTCTGATCAAAGTAAAATGGACCCCACCATGCTCATTGGTCTATATGGGATGGATGCTGAATTCATAATGACGTAAACTTAATAGTCTGCTATAATATAGGACGATTGTAAAGGAGCTAGAACATGAAGAAAAAGGTCATTCCGGCGATTATTATAATCGTCCTTATTTTAATTTGTGCAGGCATTTTTGCCGGGCAGATGTGGTACAAGAAGTACTCCTACAGTAACGAGAAAGCTGATCTTAACGCATACTTCGGCATAAGCTCAGAGACCGAGGTGCCTATCCTCCTTGGTAATGAGTTCATTGAAGAGAGAGCTCAGCTCTGGGACGGCTACTACTACCTGGATTTTGCATCAGTACAGAAATACCTCAACAACAGATTCTACTATGGCAAGGAGGACGGAACTCTTCTCTACACCACCCCCACAGCCATTATCACTACAGAGATCGGAACATCAAGCTGGTCCGACACTACAGGCGGAGGTGCCCAGGAGGCATATACCATAGCAAGACTTGAGGGAGATACCCTCTATGTGGCCCTCGAGTACGTCAAGAAGTACACCAATTTCTTTTACCAGGGCTTTACAGAGCCCAATCACATGATCCTCACCACCAGCTGGGAAGATCAGGTGGTTGCCAAGGTACTCAAGGACACCAAGCTCAGACGCAAGGGCGGAGTTAAGAGCGAGATCCTCACAGACCTCAAGAAGGATGATACAGTTATTATCCTGGAGAGATATGAAGAGTGGGCCAAGGTTCAGAGCGCCGACGGCTTCATCGGATGCGTAGAGAACAAGCGCATCTCCGAGGATACGACCCTCAGTCCCATCCCCGTAACTGATTACACAGAACCTGAATATACCAGCATTTCCAAGGACTACACTATTAATATGGGCTTCCATATGATCGGCGGCGAGGGTGGTAACGATACCCTTTTAGATGCGATCTCAGGCACCAAGGCCCTCAATGTCATTGCTCCCACCTGGTTTTCGGTGGCCGATGATGAAGGAACAGTCAGAAGCCTGGCTTCCTCTTCCTATGTTAATCAGGCCCATGACAGAGGACTTGAAGTATGGGCAGCCTTTGACAACTTCAATGTTTCAAGAGACATTTCAACCTCAGCGGTCCTCTCAAGCGCCGCCAAGAGGGCTTACATGATACAGCAGGTTGTTGACGCAACCCTGGCCTGCGGCGCAGACGGCATCAACCTTGACTTTGAAGAAATCAAGCCTGAAGACGGACAGTCTTTTGTCGAGTTCGTAAGAGAGATGGCAATTGCCTGCAGAGCTAAGGGGCTGGTGTTCTCAATTGACAACTACGTTCCCATGAACTTCAACAGCTACTACAACATCAAGGAACAGGGAATTGTAGCGGATTACGTTGTCATCATGGGCTACGATGAGCACTACGCCGGCTCTCAGGAGGCCGGTTCCGTTGCTTCCATCGGATATGTGGAGAACGGTATCATCAACGCCACCAATGACGTGGATCCAGCCAAGGTCATCAACGCAGTTCCTTTCTACACCAGGATCTGGGAGACCGGAACCGACGGCAAGGTCACATGCCAGACAGTTACAATGCCCAAGGTACAGGAATACATTGCAAATCACAACATGACCATGAACTGGGAGTCTGAAGTTGGCCAGTACTACGGAGAGTACGCCAAGTCAGACGGAACCCTTGTGCAGATATGGCTTGAGGACACCGAGTCTCTCAAGCAGAAGATAACCTCCATGCAGCTCCACCAGATCGCAGGAATTGCAGAGTGGTGCCTTGGCCAGGAGTCAAGCGACGTGTGGGATGTTATCGCTGAGTATGTAAACGGCTGATAGCCAAACTTATTAGAAATAAGGTAAGACAATTGGAAACAGAGTTTATTAAGATAGACGAACAGAATATAGACGAGGCCGCTAGAGAGAGCCTCAAGAGAGCCGGACAGATCATCAGGGACGGAGGCCTTGTGGCTTTCCCCACAGAGACGGTTTACGGACTTGGGGGCGATGCCCTCAACCCGGAGTCCTCAAGGAAGATCTACGCCGCCAAGGGAAGACCCTCGGACAATCCGCTGATAGTCCACGTTGCCGACATGGAGCACATCTCTTACATAGTAAAAGAGCTCCCGGCAGCCGCAGAGAAGCTGGCTAAAGCCTTTTGGCCCGGACCTCTCACACTTATCATGAACAAGAACGACAAGGTCCCTTATGAGACCACAGGCGGACTGGACACAGTGGCCATCAGAATGCCCAGAAACGAGATAGCTCTTGAGCTCATCAGACAGTCCGGCGGATACATTGCGGCGCCCAGCGCCAACATTTCCGGCAGGCCCAGTCCCACACTGGCATCCCATTGCAGAGATGACTTAAACGGCAGGATTGAGATGATACTGGACGGAGGACAGGTGGGAATCGGACTTGAATCCACCATAATCGACCTCACCTCGGAGACACCCATGGTGCTCCGCCCCGGGTATATTACCTCAGAAATGTTAAAAGAGATCCTGGGAGAGGTAGATATCGACAGGACCATCATTGATGCCAATTCAACCGCAAGACCCAAGGCGCCGGGCATGAAATATCGCCACTACGCTCCCAAGGGACAGCTTACTATAGTTCAGGGCAGCCAGGATCAGGTGGTAGCCTATATCAATGAGATGTCACAGAAGGCCGCAGCAGCGGGTAAGAAGGTTGGCATCATCGGAACCGACGCAACCAGGGGCCTTTACAAGGGCGATTCCATCAAGAGCGTCGGCAACAGAAGCGATGAGAGCACCATAGCCCACGAGCTTTTCAAGGTTTTGAGAGAGTTTGATGATGAGGACGTTGACGAGATGTACTCAGAGTCCTTTGATGAGAGCGGAATCGGACAGGCAATAATGAACAGGCTCTTAAAGGCAGCAGGACACAACGTCGTGGTGCTGTGACGGCCCCGACTTTGTTGTATAATGGTAACAGCAGTAAATTCAGAGAGAGGTTATGAAAAATGATAGCTATCGGAAGTGATCACGGCGGATTTGATTTAAAGGAAGCCGTTAAGAAGCACCTTGAAGAGAGATGTCTTGAGTACAAGGACTTTGGAACCTATGACAAGAACTCCTGCGACTACCCTGACTTTGGCAGAGCAGCTGCCGAGGCAGTAGCAAGCGGAGAGTGCGAGAAGGGAATCGTTATCTGCACAACAGGTATCGGTATCTCCATCGTAGCCAACAAGGTAAAGGGTATCAGATGCGCACTTTGCTCAGAGACTACAACAGCAAGACTCACAAGAGAGCACAACGATGCCAATATGCTGGCCATGGGAGGCGGCATGACAGGGGAACTCCTTGCCATGGAGATAGTTGATGTGTTCCTTGATACACCTTTTTCGGGACTTGAGAAGCACAGCCGCAGAATTGCCAAGCTTGAAGACTAAATAATTATTTGAATAACAATATTCAGATACAAGGAGGAAGAGATGGGTAAGGTTGTAATTATGGATCATCCGCTGATCCAGCACAAGATCGGAGTTATCAGAAAGGTTGAGACAGGTACCAAGGATTTCAGACAGACCATCAGCGAGATTGCTATGTTGATCTGCTACGAGGCTACAAGGGACCTTCAGCTCAAGGATGTTGAGATTCAGACTCCTATCTGCACCACAACAGTCAAGGAGCTCAAGGGAAGAAAGCTCTGTGTTGTTCCTATCTTAAGAGCAGGACTGGGCATGGTAGACGGTATGCTTCAGCTTATCCCTGCAGCCAAGGTTGGTCACATCGGACTTTACAGAGATCCTGAGACCTTAAAGCCTGTGGAATACTATTGCAAGATGCCTGCAGACATCTCCGAAAGAGAGATTTTTGTAGTTGATCCCATGCTGGCAACAGGAGGATCCTCCGTTGCAGCTATACAGATGCTCAAGGACAGAGGCTGCAAGCACATCCACTTTATGTGCATCATCGCAGCTCCCGAGGGACTTAAGGCTATGCAGGAGGCTCATCCTGACGTTGATATCTATGTGGGCTCTCTTGATGAGAAGCTCAACGAGCACGGCTACATTGTTCCCGGACTTGGAGACGCAGGAGACAGAATTTTCGGAACGAAGTGAGCGATAAGTTGAGCAAGGGAACCGGATTTGTGCTTGCACAAAAACCGGTTCAGGAAGCGAAATAACGTACATGAGGAAGTAGCACGATAGTGCGGAGTCCGAATGTACGTAGGATTGCGAGAGCGAAGCAATCCTTATCGCTATAGTGTTTTGCCTGGGGGGACCGGCGTATGAAAAGAGAAGACTACATTTCATGGGACGAGTATTTCATGGGGGTTGCCAAACTGGCAGCCATGAGATCCAAAGATCCTAATACTCAGGTTGGAAGCTGTATCGTTTCTGAGGATAATAACATCTTATCCATGGGTTACAACGGCTTCCCCAAGGGGTGCTCCGATGAGGAATTCCCCTGGGAGAGAGACAGCGACGATGAGCTGGGGACCAAATATCCGTTTGTTACCCACAGTGAGCTCAACGCCATCCTGAATTACAGAGGCGGAAGTCTGGTGGGGGCCAAGATCTACGTCTCACTATTCCCATGTAACGAATGTGCCAAGGCCATTATCCAGGCCGGTATCAAGACTGTCGTTTACGACAGCGACAAATACAGCACCACAGCCTCCACAAGAGCATCCAAGAAGATGTTCGACGCTGCGGGAGTCAGATATTATCAGTATCAGCCCAGTGGCAGGAGTATAAAAATAACTATTTGAGTTTCCTATGAAAAGAAGAGGGTATTTGAGGATTTTTGACAATTTCATATCCCCGGGGGTAGGCAAAGCTTTTATCGGAGTCTGTATGCTTGCGGTCCTGACCGGTTCTTTTCCCTTCGTGGCGGGAGCCACCGACAGCACCAAACAGCAGCTGGAGGAGGCCAAGGAAGCCAAGAAGCAGTCAGAGAGCCAGCTGGACGACACCAAGGATGACATCGCAGAGATGAACGAGGAGAAGTCCTCACTTCAGGGGCAGCTTAACAACCTCAACACTCAGCTCACGGAGGTCAGCAACAACCTGCAGGACCTTGAAGAGCAGATAGAGAACAAGGAAACCGAGATAGAGAATACGCAGGCAGAGCTGGAAGCAGCCAAGGCCCGTGAGGAAGATCAGTATGCTTCCATGAAGAAGCGTATTCAGTTCATCTATGAGAAACAGAACTTCGTGTACCTGGATATGTATCTGGGAGCCGAGAGTTATGCGGATTTCCTGAATCGAAACGACTATGTTGAGCAGCTTTCGGCCTATGACCGGAAGATGCTCGAGCAGTATATCGAGACAAGAGAGCTTGTAGAGGAAAAAGAGGCGACGCTGGAAGCCGAGATGGACCAGCTCCAGGATTATCAGGTCAAGGCCCAGGCTGAACAGAGCAGGGTTTCGGGACTGGTGAGCCAGACCTCCGGAACCATCAAGCAGTACGCCAACGACATTTCAGATGCCGAGGCCAAGGCCCAGGCACTTGAAGAGCAGATAAAGGCCCAGGAGCAGGATATCAAGAAGCTCGAGGCCAAGCTTGCAGAAGAGATGAGACTCTCCAAGCTGGCAGCGTCCTCCACCTGGCGAAATATTTCAGATGTGACCTTTGCGGAGGGAGACAGATATCTGCTTGCCAACCTCATCTACTGCGAGGCGGGTTCAGAGCCCTATGAGGGCAAGCTTGCAGTGGGAGCGGTGGTCATAAACAGGGTTCTGAGCTCAGTTTATCCCGACACTGTGGTAGGAGTTATCTACCAGAACAAGCAGTTCTCGCCTGTTGCCAGCGGAAGACTGGCCCTTGCACTTGCTGACGGCAAAGCAACAGCTGCCTGTTACCAGGCAGCCGACGAAGCCATGAAGGGTTATTCAAATGTTGGAAACTGCGTGTACTTTAGGACACCGGTTCCGGGATTATCGGGAATTAACATCGGAGGACATGTATTCTACTGATACATTATCCTCAAGGAGCATATTTTACGATGGGCTTTATGAGCTCCTCAATTCCATCAGAATAGATAATTTCAAGGAGCTTGCTCAGTGACAGCAGGCTCTTTTTAAGAAGAGCTTCATCGATAAGGCGCTGTTCAAAGGCGTCTGAGAGCTCATCAAGATCCACAACCTTGATGCGGCCGTCGGGGTAGACGATCACGTCTGCCAGAAGGTCCACCAATGTAAGTTTGTTTTCTTCAGGGACATATTCGAAGGTGCAGATGTCAAAATACCAGCACTTGAGAGAACCGTCAGCTCTCAGGAACTTGCTGACGCGGAAATCTCTGTTAAGATAAAAGCATGAGTAGCCGCAGCACAGATCGTCGCAGCGCTCACGTATAAAAGACCATTTTGTGACAAGGATGTCGCTGCTATACTCGAGGATGATATCATCCTTTAGATGGATACATTCAGATGGGATAAACCGCTTACGGTATAAGATAGGATGTTCCATAACAGATTCCTTTACGAAAAAGGGTTAATATTTTAATTGTGTTATGAAAATCTTACTCTCATCCAAATTGAAAGTCAATTATGCAGGAAAAGTCGATTAAGTTAACTTTAGTTAAAATTGCATATTTTATCATAGTGTTTGTTCTGGCGGTTTTCATCACCGGAAAGCTCTCAAACAGCGACAACACAGATATGTCAGCGCCAATGTCCAAGGCTGTTCTGCCAACGATCTCACTGGTAAGTGACGGCGCTGAGTTAAATACCCTTCACGGGTACACTTCAGAGGTGAATCCCAGCTACCTTAGAGGTTCTGTTATTGCCATCGGAGCAGACAGACAGGTGAACTACAGGGTAAATACCTATGGTTCCAAGGCCTGGGACCTGGGATTTGAAGTCAGGAGCATTGACGGCAGCAGCCTCGTTGAGAACACGCTTATTACGGACTACACAGAGTCCGAGGATACCATTTCAGGCTCTTTCCAGCTCAAGGACCTTATAACCGCAGGTAAAGAGTACATGCTGGTCATGTTCATGGACACTGACATCGGAACAGCCAGATATTACACAAGGCTGGTTTGGACCGAGGATGACAGCAGATATCACCTGGATGAAGAGGTGGCCTTTGTAAAGGCCTTCTCCGAGGCGACCTTTAGTAAGACAGAGGCCCAGGAATACTCCAAGTATCTGGAGTCCAACTCAGAGGGAGATAACACCTCTTTTAGCAAGGTGAACATTCACAGCAGTTTTAATCAGGTTACCTGGGGCGATCTAAATATTACAGCTCATACAGAGCCTGAGGTTTTTGTCACCGACATTCACTCCCAGACGGGCAGCTACATGCTCAAGTACAGAGTAACCGTGAGGGATGGCAATTACAGAAGATTATGCAACGTTACCGAGAGCTACAGAGTCAGATATACCACTGACAGAATGTATCTTCTTAACTTTGAGAGGACCATGAATTACATCTTTGATTCAGGCTCCTACTCTGTGGGCACCAACTCCATTGCTCTTGGTATTTCCAATCCGGATATCCAGCTTGAAGAGAGCGACAGCGGCAGTGCCTTTGCCTTTGTCAGCGAGAACAGGCTCTATATGTTCAACAATTCCGAGAACAGACTGGCTTATCTCTTTGGCTTCTATGACACCGACAACGACGATGCCAGGACCAGATGGGATAACCACTCCGTCAAGATCCTTAAGGTGGATGAAGCGGGCAACGTGAGGTTTGCAGTGGCAGGCTACATGAACCGCGGTATTCACGAGGGAAATGTGGGAATAGCGGTATATGACTACAACTCATCCATAAATGCTGTGGAGGAGCTGGTTTTTGTGGAGAGCAAACAGTCTCCCGAGATAGTTACCAAGTATATGAGCTCCATTGCCTATTGCAGCAGCAGTGATATCTTTTACGTGATGCTGGATCAGAATATCTATGCCGTTGATACTGTTGCAAGGACGGTCAATTCCGTGGTGGACAACATTGGAGCCGGAGAATACAAGATCTCCGAATCAGGCAGTATCATCGCATGGCAGAGCGACCTTAAAAAGCTTAACCTCATGAGCCTTAACACCAGGGCCCAGTCCAGTATCGAGGCTGAGGCAGGGGATAATATCCTTCTTATGGGCTTTATGGGAGAGGATCTGGTTTACGGTCTGTGCCATACCGCAGATGTCCGTCAGGACACCATCGGAAATGACATCTATGCCATGTACAACATCAGGATAGAGGACCTTGACGGAAACACCCTGGAGAACTACCATCCCGAGGGAATCTACGTAACGTCTGTTAATATCGTGGACAACCAGATCAAGCTCACCAGAGTTGTGATGGATGAAGCCACAGGCGGCTACGTATCTACTTATGATGATCAGATTATGAGTACCCTTAAGGCGGAGGCCGGCAGCAATGTAGTGTCTGTGGTTTCCGTGGATGTATATGAGAAAATAATTCAAATAAACACCAAGAGCGAGATCAATCAGAAGCAGCTCAGAGTCCTGACACCCAATCAGACCTTGTTTGAAGGCAGCAGGAACGTGGTTCCCGAGATCGACAGAGATATTAACGAGAAGCCTTTCTATTATGTATATGGTCTCGATGGCATAAAGGGCATATTTACAAATCCGGCAGATGCGGTTAAACTAGCGGCATCGGCTCCGGGAGTTGTAGTTGGTGATGACAACAGATATGTCTGGATAAAAGGTAACCTTCTTACCTCCAATCAGATAATGTCCATCACCAGAAATGTCGATAACTATGATGATATGACTTCCAAGGACAGCACAGCGGTATGTATCGACCTGATGCTCCAGTTTGAAGGAATTAACAGAGACGTGCAGGATATGCTGGATAGCGGCAGCAGTGTAGTGGATATCCTAAAGAGCTCCCTTCCGGAGGCACAGATCCTTGAGCTTGACGGATGCCCGCTTTCAAGCATACTCTACTATGTAAATCAGGACCTTCCCGTACTGGCCATGTTAAATGACGGCACCTCGGTTCTGGTGATCGGCTTTAACGACAGGAACACGGTTCTTATGAATCCTCAGACAGGAACCGTTTACAAATACGGTATGAATGATTCCGAGAAGTTATTCGAGGAAAACGGCAACCACTTTATCACCTACATCAGGAGAGAGTGGTAGGATTGGAGGTAGTAAATGACAGACAGAAACGACGATTTCGACTTTCGTGAAGTGAAAGACGAAGAGATAAGCTCCGGCGACAGCAACAGCAGCAACAGCGGCAATAGCAACATTAGCAATACCGATAGTGGCGCCGGCAACACAAGCAATAACACCACCGGCAACACGAGCGACCATCAGGAGTCACAGTTCGAGGATGTGTGCTTTGTGTGCAGACGTCCCGAGAGCAAGGCAGGGAAGATGTATCACCTTCCCAACAACATCAGCATCTGTGAGGATTGCATGCACAAGACCATGGATGCCGTGAGCCAGTTCGACTATCAGAACCTGCTCAACAACCCAAGCCTTATGAATGAGCTCAACAGGCATTCCGGAGGCTTCCCCAACTTTGGATTCATCAATATGGATGATCTTAAGAATGGCGGATTTAACCTGGGCGGCGGTATTCCCAATTCCCAGAAGATCAAGAAGAAATCTGAAAAAGAGGCTAAGCCTGCCTTTGATATCAAGAATATCCCTGCACCTCACAAGATCAAGGCCAAGCTTGATGAATATGTGATCGGACAGGATCAGGCCAAGAAGGTTATGTCCGTTGCGGTGTACAACCACTACAAGAGAGTTGCCACCGACACCATGGATGAGATAGAGATTGAGAAGTCCAATATCCTTCTGTTGGGACCTACAGGTAGCGGCAAGACCTACCTGGTAAAGACTCTGGCAAGGCTTTTGGATGTGCCGCTGGCAATTGCTGATGCCACCTCTCTTACAGAGGCCGGATACATCGGTGATGATATCGAGAGCGTAGTAAGTAAGCTCCTGGCAGCAGCCGGAAACGATGTGGAGAAGACAGAGCACGGCATCATCTTCATCGATGAGATAGACAAGATTGCCAAGAAGAAGAACACCACCTCCCGCGACGTCAGCGGAGAGTCAGTTCAGCAGGGAATGCTCAAGCTCCTTGAGGGTGCCAACGTAGAGGTTCCCGTGGGCGCAGGCAGCAAGAACGCCATGGTTCCCCTGGCCACCGTAAATACCAGAAACATCCTGTTTATCTGCGGCGGTGCTTTCCCAGATCTTGAAGAGATCATCACCCAGAGGCTCAACAAGCAGACCTCCATCGGTTTTGACGCAGACCTTAAGGATAAGTACGAGGATGATCCCAATCTCCTTACCAATGTGACCATTGATGATCTTAAGAAGTTTGGAATGATCCCTGAGTTCCTGGGCAGACTTCCCATCATCTGTACCCTTCAGGCCCTTACCAAGGACATGCTGGTGCAGATCCTCAAGGAGCCCAAGAACGCTATCTTAAAGCAATATCAGAAACTCCTGGCTCTTGACGAAGTGGATCTTCAGTTTGACGACACGGCTCTTGAAGCCATCGCTGAGAAGGCCATGGAAAAAGATACAGGTGCCCGTGCCCTGAGGGCTATCATCGAGGAGTTCATGCTGGATATCATGTATGAGATCCCCAAGGATGAGAACATAGGAAGGGTCACCATTACAAGAGATTATATTGAGGGTAAGTCCTCACCGATAATTGAAATCAGGGGAGACAGCGCACACGTTGCAAGACTCCCGGAGTTAAATAAAGAGCAGGCCACTCAGTGACCTGCTCTGTTTTTATGCGTATGTGATGTGGGTTCCAACCTTGCCCTTTAGAGCATCCTCTACGGAACCAAGGGAGGTTATGAGAACCGAGCCCTCGTGGTTGGCCTCCAGGAATTCAATGGCTGCCTGGATCTTGGGAAGCATATCCACTTCTCCGAATTCTCCTGCCTCGATGTACTCTCTGGCAGTCTCAACATTCATCCACTTGATGGGCTCCTCCTCGGGAGTCTCGAAATCCTTGTAAACATAAGGAACAGAAGTGAGGATAATAAGCTTGTCTGTCTTAAGGTCTGCAGCCAGCTTGCCGGCGATGGCATCCTTTTCTATGACAGCTGAAGCACCTTTTAAGACGTGACCCTGCTGGATAACGGGAATTCCGCCGCCACCGCAGGCGATGACTTCCTGTCCCGCATCAACCAGTGCTCTGATGGCGTCGATTTCAACGATATCGATGGGCTTGGGTGCTGCGATGATCCTCCTGTACCCATTGCCGGGCTCCTCACGGACGAAGTTGCCTTTTTTGATCTCGGTATCTGCGTCCTCCTTGGACATATTCCTGCCGATGGCCTTAGTAGGAGCGTAGAAAGCCTCATCATAGGGATCCACCGTAACCTGAGTCAGGATGGTGCTGACAGGAGTTGAAATTCCGCGGCTTGTGAGCTCTGTCTTAAGAGAGTTCTGAATATCGTAACCTACGTAGCCCTGGCTCATGGCGTTACAAACGCACATAGGAGCCGGAGTGTAATCAATATAAATTCTGTGAAGCTCAGTCATGGCCTTATGGATCATGCTGACCTGCGGGCCGTTACTGTGGGTGATGACCAGCTGATAGCCGGCTTCTACCAGATCAGCCAGAGCTCTGGCGGCAATCTTGGTTGCGTTCATCTGCTCGTTAGTAGTGATACCAAGTGCTTCGTGACCAAGTGATACTACTGCTGTTGTATTTTCCATATCGGTTCCCCATTCCTGTAGCAAGGCTCTTTCCCGCCGTTTGCCACAAATTAGATAAAAATATTGTACCTTATAGATTAAATTTTTGGAAGAAAAGTGCTTGATATTTTAATATACTATATGTAGAATAACTTCTCATCGGCAACTTATTGTTTGAATTCCATTTGCTGCTTATGAAGGGCAGCAGGCAGGTATCAAAATGCAGAGAAAAGGAAACATCAAGGATCTTACAGTCGGCAACCCCATGAGCCTCATCTTTGGCTTTGCCCTGTCGCTGTTCTGGGGTATGCTATTCCAGCAGCTTTACAATATTATAGATACAGCCATCGTGGCCAATGTCCTGGGAAAAGAGGCATATACAGGCGTTGGTGCCACCGGCTCCGTTAACTTTCTGATCATGGGCTTTTGCATGGGAGTGTGCAACGGCTTTGCGATCCCTGTAGCCCAGAGATTTGGCGCCAAGGACTTTAAGAGCATGAGGAAGTTCGTGACCCACGCCATCATGCTCAGCGTGGTATTTGCCACAGTGATGACATTTCTTGTCAGCATCTATTGCAGACAGATCCTCATCGCCATGAAGACCCCCGATGCCATCATCGACTATTCCTACAAGTACATCATAGTAATATTCCTGGGCATTCCCATCACATACATGTACAACCTGCTCTCGGGTATCATCAGAGCCCTGGGAGACAGCAGGCATCCGGTTCAGTTCCTTATCATCGCATCCATTGTGAACATCGGGCTGGACCTTCTGTTCATGATCCCCTTGAATATGGGTATTGCGGGAGCTGCCCTTGCGACCGTGCTCTCACAGCTCCTGTCGGGAATCATGTGCCTTGTGTTCATCATCCGCAAGGTGGAACTCTTAAGGCTCACCGGAGAGGACTGGAAGGCAGATTCCTCGCACTTCCTGATCCTTCTTAACATGGGCGTTCCCATGGGACTTCAGTATTCCATCACTGCCATCGGAAGCGTAATCCTTCAGATAGCCATCAACAGCTTGGGAGAGGACGCCGTGGCAGCAGTTACAACAGCGGCCAAGGTCAACATCTTCTTCTGCATACCTTTTGATGCTCTCGGCTCTACCATGGCTACCTACGGCGGTCAGAACGTTGGAGCCAAAAAGCTGGATCACCTTCAGCAGGGACTTACGGCAGCAGTTAAGCTGGGATGCGGCTACTCAGTCATAGCCTTCGTCATCCTGTACTTCTTTGGAAGAACCTTCTCCATGATCTTCCTGGAAGCCAATGACGTGAGCTGTCTGGACAATGCCCATCTGTTCATCATAGTAAACAGCGCCTTCTTTATCCCGCTGGCGCTGGTAAACATTGTCAGATTCCTGATCCAGGGCATGGGTTATTCCATGTTTGCAATCCTGGCGGGAGTTATGGAGATGGTTGGAAGGACCGTTGTGGCTATGGTATTTGTGCCTATCTTCGGGTTCCCGGCAATCTGCTTTGCAAGCCCTGTGGCCTGGATACTGGCGGATGCCTTCCTGATACCGGCCTATATCTATGTGAGAAACAAACTAAATCGAATATTTTCGGGACAGGTTGAAGCGTACTGATAAATAAATCCCTGCAGGCTACCAGAGTCTGCAGGGATTTTTGAATTAATCTCATGTATTGATGCGGCTTGTCATATTGGGATCAAGATCCGGATTGATCTTGGTAATGCGCCTGTCGTAGGTCATAAGACCGTTTACCTCCTCCTCAACGTCGCATACCTGAGTGTATACGGCTCCGGAGAGTCCCTTTTCGATAAGGGGCTTCATGTCTCCGTTAATGAGGTTATAGTAGGCAACTCCCAGCTCGTCCAGAGTCTCGTACTTCTTGTAGCCGTAGATCCTGTCTACGCTGCTGTGGCCGTCGATGTGGCAGGCAAGGCCGCCGTATTCGGAAATGACAAAGGCTCTGTTGTTGCTGTTGACCTCAACAGACAGGGGCCTGAAGTAGTTGTGAACGCTTCTGAAGTTTCCGCTTCCCTCGTCAAACCAGCCGCTGGCCTGGTCAATTGGACGGGAATCATCCATCTCTTTTGCCATGATGGTGGCACCTGCGGCATTGAACTGCCCCCAGCCCTCGTTAAAGAGCACCCAGGTGGCGATACTGGGAACGTTGTAGAGGTGACGGATGGTGCCCAGCATCTCGCCGATCCACTCGGAGCGCCCCTCTGCGGAGCCTCTTGAGAAGGTCTTGTAGTGGGAAGGACCGTCGGACATGCGTCCGAATACCTTCGGGAAAAGAGTGGGCAGATAGGAAACCACGGGCTTGGCATAGGAGGAACCTCCGCTTACCATGTCCTGCCAGACGATCATACCGAGCCTGTCGCAGTGATAGTACCATCTGGCGGCTTCTATCTTGATGTGCTTGCGCATCATGTTGTAGTGAAGTCTCTTCATCTCCTGAATGTCAAAGATCAGTGCCTCGTCTGAAGGGGCGGTGTAGAGACCGTCGGGCCAGTAACCCTGATCCAGGACTCCCATGAGGAAGTAGGGCTTGTGATTGAGGCAGAAACGGTAGATGCCGTTGGCATCGGGCTCCACGCTAAAGTTCCTCATGGCAAAGTAGGAGTGAACGTTGTCCTCCTTGGCATCCAGCACAAGGGGGTACAGGTAGGGATCCTCCGGGCTCCAGAGGTGGGGCTCGGAAATGGTGAACTCAAACCTGTAATATGAAGGCGTGCCGGCGGAGTGGTCCTCCTGATCCGACGGAAATGTGTCTGAAGAAAAGGCGAAGTCCTCCACCAGGTGGGACTTGTGCATGTGGATATCCTCCGGAGATCTGACCATCTCGTGACCGGGGATCTTGGCTGTGACTTTGCAGGGGTGATTGGTTGAAACCTCGATGGTGACGGTCTTAAGGTCATCACCGGGAGTAATCTTGATCTCCCTTATGTAGGTCGCGGGAACCTCCTCCATCCAGACCGTCTGCCAGATGCCGCTCTGAGCGGTGTAGTACATGCCGCCGCGGCGCAGGGTCTGCTTGCCTCTGCTGTGATAGGAGGTGTCGCTGGTGTCTGATACCCGCACGGCCAGGATGTTGCCTTCTGCGATAGCTCTTTTGTCATCTGTGAAAGTCAGATAATCCGTGATGTCCAGGGTGAAGGGCAGGTAGCCGCCGCTGTGGGAGCCCACCGGAGATGAATTGATATATACGTCCGCAAACTGGTCCACCGCGCCGAAGTGCAGCAGGAACCTGGTTGTGGTGTCTTTTCTTGTGATAGCGGGAAGTGTGCGCTGATACCAGAGGAACTGGTCCGGCTCAAGTCTCTTCTCAACTCCGGACAAAAGAGATTCCGGGGAAAAGGGTACTAGTATTTGGCCGTCCATTTTGGAGGGTATCTCTCCGGCGAAGGCCTGGTTTAAGCCGTCGCTGTTAAATTCAGAGGGCTTGGGAACAATGCAGTAGTCCCAGAGGCCGTTTAAATTGTGATAGCTGTCCCTGACAAACTGAGGACGGGGATACTCTTGAAGGACGTTATCCTTGTCCAGGTTCTCGCCCCAGGGGGTGTAGAGTCTGTTGAGAACATCGTCTTCGTGCGGCTTATCGATTGCTTTGATTGCATCAAGCAAGTCCATAGATTGATCCATCCTTACATAGAATAATTACTCAGTGACAGTTGCGGAAGCTCCGGTGCTGCCTGCGATCAGGTCCTGATAGAAAGCGCAGCAGGAAGCGTAGCGGTAAACGCTGACCCACAGAAGCGGAATGGCCAGTGTTATAAATCCCAGAATGTAGAGTGGGATAAAGCTCAGATAGAGAATGAAGAGCCTGAAGATATTGCCCTGCATCAGGCGTCTGCTGGTTGCCAGTAGCTCTTTGGCTGACCTTGAAGGAAAGTCATGCAGGAGAAAGAACGCCTGGGAATAGATAAGGTTCACGGCTAAGTTAATAGCAAGTCCCACCACAAAGGCTACGATGACAGCTGCCAGCGCAGTGTTACTGCCGCTTTGCCGATACATGATCATGAAGATCTGCATTGGAATGCTGACTATAAAATCCACCAGAACAAACACCGACTGGATGACAACGGCCTTCTGGGGCTGCTGTCTGAAGCCGAAAAAGATGTCGGAGGTGGAGATTGACTGGGAATACATAAGATTCATATAAAGATAAGCCTTGCCGGACATAAGGGTGCCCAGAAGGATGCTGATGATCAGGGTTATTACATTATTGATGATAATGATGGCAAGATTGCCGCCGCTGGAGATGGTGGTGATAGATGAAGCTAACACCTGGATCAGAAATATGATGATGTTGGCACCTATCAAAGTGCCATAGCGTCCCAGGGATCGTTCCTTGGCGAGTCCCTTTAATTCTGCGGTTGTCTTGAAATTGTTCATGTAGCCGGATGCTCCCCACCTTATCCGGCGAGGTCAACATTGGCTCCCAACAAGCCCTGCTTGTTCATGGCTTTTCTCGCCTGAATATAAGGATTTTCTTCATTGCTGTATGCTATCTTGGTGCTGGTGGTACCACCGGAGACATAGGCCCTGCCGCATTCCGGGCAGATAGCTGTCTTGATGGCAACCGAAGCCTGAAGGACCTTGCCGTTGTTCTGGGCAGCTTCCTTGTAGGCGTTGCTCACGTGCTCGGCCTCATGGCCTCGTACTCTGGAGGCTGCGGCCTGTGGGCTAATATGTTGAGCGGATTTGAAGGAAACCATCTCATCAGATCCGTCCTGATATTTTCTGTTCTTGCAGGTCTCGCATTCTGCGGGAGACACGCGTTTGCCCGGGTTGGCCTTGGTGGACTCGCCGGGATTAAGTATGGCTTTGGGGGCCTCTTCGGCAGCTGAAGTTCCGGTCGCACCCGCTCCGGCGCTCATGCCCATTGCATAAGCCGAAGTGTAGGCTCCATATCCGCTTCCGATTGCACCGATCATACTCATAGGCACCTCTTTCCATGCCCAAGGGATGATGGTCAGGGCTGAAGATTAACGCCTAACTCCTTGAGCATTTCATCAAAGCTGATACCGTTCATCTGTTCCGACATGATGTTGAGCTGTTGCCTGAGTGTTGCGTCAGTCAGGACAGAGTACATGTCGTAGATGAATATTCCGTATCCGAGAACTATACCTACCACACCGAATATGATTGCACGTCTTGCCTGTGGCAGGAGCCTGTTCATGACTCCCTTGGACAGGATGGCCATTACGATTGCGATTCCGCCGATGATGATTCCGATGTTCAGGAAGAAACAAAGGGGAATAGAAGCAATGCCAAGCGCCAGTGCGGTGTTGGCCATTGTCACGTGCAGGTCAAGCTGATTGTGAACCCGGTTGTAGTTATAGTTGTTGTAATAGTAGTTATCGCCTTGGTTGTTGAAACTGTTGTCCCCGTTCTCTCCCATCAATACTTCCTCGAAATACACATTCTTACTATAGATATTACAATAAAAGTGCGATTTTTACAATGTTTCGAGGGCCTTGAGGCCGCAGGATGCGGGCTTTGGGCAGTCTTGAAAACTGGCGTAAATGCTTGTTATAATATGGAAGTGTGCTTGTTTATGAAAAAATAATAGAAATTTATCATGTTATTTATGAGGCACGCAGTGTTATTTTTAGAGGTATGGAGAGGTTTCTATGGACATCGTATTAAAGATCAAAGAAGAACTTAATGTCGAGAAGTGGCAGGTGGAGGCAGCAGTCAAACTGATTGACGAGGGCAACACCATTCCCTTCATCTCACGATACAGGAAGGAGGTTACAGGCTCACTTAACGACGAGCAGCTCCGTAACCTCGATGAGAGACTTAAGTACTTAAGAGGACTGGAGGAGAGGAGAGAGCAGGTACTGGCTTCCATCGAGGAGCAGGGCAAGATGACCGATGAGCTCAAGGCCAAGATCATGGCAGCTGAGACCATGGTTGCCATCGAGGATCTTTATCTTCCTTACAGGCCCAAGAGAAAGACAAGAGCTTCCGTTGCCAGGGAAAAGGGACTTGAGCCCCTTGCCGAGATCCTTCTTGCACAGGAGACCACCAAGGCTCTTCTAGAGGAGGCAGCAGCCTTTGTCGATGAGGAGAAGGGAGTAGCAGATCCTGCAGAAGCCCTTCAGGGTGCCATGGATATCATTGCGGAGGAGGTTTCAGACAACGCCGACTTCCGTACATATATAAGAGAAGCAACAATGGAGCGGGGCAAACTCACCAGTAAGGCCAAGGATGAGAAGGCCCAGTCCGTTTACGAGATGTATTACGACTATGAGGAGCCCGTTGGCAAGGTGCTGGGACACAGGGTTCTGGCTCTTAACAGAGGTGAGGCCGAGAAGTTCCTGGTGGTTAAGATCGAGGCTCCCGAGGAGCAGATCCTTCAATATCTGAACAAGCAGATGATCAAGAACGACAATCCTGTCACAACTCCCGTTATTCAGGAGATCAACCAGGATGCCTATGAGAGACTTATTGCTCCCGCTATTGAGAGAGATATCAGAAACGAGCTCACTGAGAAGGCTGAAGACGGTGCGATTTCCGTATTTGGCAAGAACCTGACACAGCTTCTTATGGCTCCGCCCATTGCAGGTAAGACTGTGCTTGGATGGGACCCCGCCTTCAGAACAGGCTGCAAGCTGGCAATTGTAGATGCCACAGGTAAGGTTCTTGATACCAAGGTCATCTATCCCACAGCGCCCCAGAACAAGGTTGCTGAGGCCAAGGCTGATCTTAAGAAACTCATCGACAAGTACGATGTGGATCTGATCTCGGTTGGTAACGGAACAGCTTCAAGAGAGTCCGAGCAGGTTATCGTGGAACTCATCAAGGAGCTGGACAGACCGCTTCAGTACGTTATCGTCAATGAGGCAGGTGCTTCAGTATATTCGGCAAGTAAGCTGGCAACAGAAGAGTTCCCTCAGTTTGACGTGGGACAGAGAAGTGCCGCTTCCATAGCAAGACGACTTCAGGATCCTCTGGCTGAGCTGGTTAAGATCGATCCCAAGTCCATCGGTGTCGGCCAGTACCAGCACGACATGAACCAGAAGAAGCTGGGCGAGACCCTTGAGGGTGTCGTAGAAGATTGTGTTAATAAGGTAGGTGTTGATCTTAATACTGCTTCAGCACCGCTCCTTCAGTATATTTCAGGTATCAGCAAGGTAATTGCCAAGAACATTGTGGATTACAGAGAGGCCAACGGCAAGTTTAAGAGCCGCGCAGAGCTTCTTAATGTGCCCAAGCTGGGACCTAAGGCTTACGAGCAGTGCGCAGGTTTCCTCAGGATCGCAGACGGAGAGAATCCTCTCGATGCAACCAGCGTGCACCCCGAGTCCTATGAAGCTACCTTAAAGCTCATGGATAAGCTTGGCATCACCTTTGAAGACGTAAGAGCAGCTCAGAAGAATGCTGCCAAGGCTGCCCTTGAAAAGCCCGCAGCCAAGGCTGAAGAGAAGCCTCGTCCTCAGAAGAAACCCAAGCAGGTGGTCATCAGAAATACAAGTACAGCCATGGGCGCAGCTCTGGCCGCAGCCCTTGCAGGAAGTAATCTTGCAGTGGTTGAGGATGGCACCGGTAATGCCGGTGGAAAGGGTGCTTCCGGCGCAGGTAATGGCTCTGCCGGAGCCGGTGCAGGCGGTGCCGCGTCTGTGACAGGCGGTGCGTCCGCTCAGGCAGGATCTCTTTCCAGGAAGGTTACTGAGGCTGAAAAGAAGAAACTTGCTGAGGAGCTGGGAGTTGGTGAGATCACTCTTTCAGATATCCTCTCAGAGCTTGAGAAGCCTTCCCGCGACCCTCGTGAGAACATGCCCGCTCCTATTCTCAGAAGCGACGTCCTTGATATGAAGGACTTAAAGCCCGGCATGGTTCTTAAGGGAACAGTCAGAAACGTAATCGACTTCGGTTGCTTTGTGGATATAGGTGTTCACCAGGATGGTCTGGTTCACATCTCCCACATCACCGACAAATATATCAAGCATCCTTTGGAGGCAGTCAGCGTCGGAGACATCGTAGATGTTCAGGTTCTTGATGTTGAGCTGGACAAGAAGAGGATCTCTCTTACCATGAAGATCCAGGATCCTGCCAAGGTCGCAGCTGAGGCCGCAGCCAAGGCCGCTCAGAGACCCGCCCCCAAGGCAGTCAAGGAAGAGAAGAAGGCAGCTCCCAAGAGACAGTCAGTGGTTGATCAGCTCGCCAAGGAAGCCGGCGTCGTAAAGAAACCCGCCGCTAAGAAGCCCGCGGCAAGTGCAGGAGCTAAGGCTGCGTCTAGCGCCGGAGCTAGATCCGCGGCGACTGCAGCCGGTGCGGCATCAGGCGCTGCTAAAGCTGCTTCTGCGGCAAGTGCCGCAAAGCCTGCCGGCGCGGCAGGAACCGCGTCCGCAGCCAAGAAAACTACAGGCGCGGATACAGCGGAAGCACCTAAAAAATTCAAGAAAAAGGGTATTGTAATCTTTAAAGGTAACGCCAACGACTAAAGATACGGGATCCCGGTGACCTACGCGGTTGCCGGGATTTCTTTTGCCCAAGCGTGCCAGGGCGTGTGCGAGCGTGCGTAGGCGGCCCAAAGAATGCTCAAGCGTTGCGTCTGGGTGTGCCGTGTGCCCAAGCGTGCCTGAGCATTCCCCGGCGAATTGCAGCTCGCATATAAAATCAATCGCCCGTCGCATTTTACCTGCCGATTTGATGAAAAATGTAAAATGGCAGGTAAAAAACAGGGGGAATTAACGAAATACAACAGATTATACAAAATGACATACAGATATGTTTTGCCACGCGTTTTTTTACCTGCCAAATTGATAAAAGTAAGAAATTGTTAGGTAAAATGCTCTTTAATTATCAGTTGGACGTCATGATAGCTCAAGGGATTCTTTGAATCTTCAAAAGTCAGAATTAGATCCTTACCCGGGAGGTATCCTGCGCGAATGTACTTATCCATTTTGAATGGGATACTTGGCTGGTATTTTGGATCATCACACCTTCCAAAGTGTTCCCAAAGCTTAATCTGCCGGGTCAGTGGGTGCATGACGGTAAAGTCTGTTGCTATATTATGTCCGGCAATATTGTGAATGTTTTCATATCTATATGGGATTTTGTTTTCAAATAAGAACTGAGCTATCAGAGCTTCAGATTTAGATCGTACGTATTCTCCCTTGGGAGCAGGGACGATAAGATGCTCGGGGTGTTCATCACTTTTGGGATAATCTTCATACTCCCATTCGAAAAGAGAGTTGTCTATCAGCAAGGAACTGATAGGAGATTCGGGGGACAATAGATTAAGATAATCGGGGGCTGAGCGATGTCTGACAAAGTAATCTGCGCATTTTAGCTCATTTTCCTTATCCACAATTAACTTCCCAATATATTCTTTTTGAGCCAGAAGTGTAGCAAAAGCGTGATTCTCCTTTTTAATATAATTTCGCACCCGTTTACCGTTTTCATGCATCTCTTGCATCCATTGCACATATTCTGTCCGGCCCTTTTTGCACTTATATAAAACAAGCTTCCCCGGCGGGTACGTTGCGAGTTTTGCTTTCAGCCGGACAATTTCGCATTGGAGTTCGGCCTGGCGCTGAATAAAGTATTCTTTTTGATTCATATATAATATCCTTTCTGGGTGTTAACTATTTCCTGAATCGTCGGTACTTTGGGGGAGCCCCCGGAAAAAGAGATTCTTTATAGAATGCACGGTGCGATCGTGCAGAGAAAGCATGCAAGAAATCGTGTAACAAAAGCACGATGAAAACATGCAAGGACAACTATAGCAGACGAAGGCAAATTTGTATATGAAAAAATTTCACGATTATTTTACATATAGACTATTGCTTTTATTATTGCCTTAGGTTATCATGGCATAGCGGACGAAAGAACGTCTGCAAGCAATTTAATTTTAGTAGTTCTCTTATTCAGAGTGGTGGAGGTACATAGGACCTATGAAGCCACGGCAACCCCTTGATGAACAGGAAGGTGCCAACCTGAGCGTGCAACTTTCGAGGCCGTCAGCATGAAGGCCGAGATACAACGAGCAATAAGAGGATCTGAGACCGATCAGTTCCGCTTGTTTGTGCACGCAACAAGCGGATTTTTCGCGTTTATGGCTATAAACGCTTTGTTTGGCGTAAGAGCGCAAGAAAGGAAAAAGAATGGACAAGTTTATTTTCACATCCGAGTCAGTAACAGAGGGACACCCCGACAAAATTTGCGACAACATTTCAGACGCAATCCTTGATGCCTGCATGGCACAGGATCCCATGAGCCGTGTTGCCTGCGAGGCAACAACATGTACAGGTTTTGTACTTGTAACAGGTGAGATCACAACCAAGGCTGTTGTAGATTACGCCAAGATCGTAAGAGAGACAGTATGCGAGATCGGCTATGACAACTCTGCTAAGGGCTTTGATGGCAACACATGTGCAGTTATGGTTGCACTTGACCAGCAGTCTGCAGACATCGCTATGGGTGTTGACAAGGCTCTTGAGGCCAGAGAGAACCAGATGACAGATGAGCAGATCGAGGCAATCGGTGCCGGCGACCAGGGTATGATGTTTGGTTATGCTACCAACGAGACAGAGGAGCTTATGCCTTACGCTATCAGCCTTGCTCACAAGCTCACCAAGAAGCTTACAGAAGTCAGAAAGAACGGAACACTTCCTTATCTTAGAGCAGACGGCAAGAGCCAGGTATCTGTAGAGTACGATGAGAACGGCAAGCCCATCAGACTTGAGGCTATCGTTATCTCAACTCAGCACGATGAGAAGGTTACTCAGGAGCAGATCCACGAGGATATCAGAAAGTACGTTATCGACGCAGTTGTTGATTCAGCTATGGTTGATGCCAACACCAAGATCTTCATCAATCCTACAGGCCGTTTCGTAATCGGCGGACCTCAGGGTGACGCAGGACTTACAGGACGTAAGATCATCGTTGACACTTACGGCGGAGCAGCTCGTCACGGCGGCGGAGCTTTCTCCGGTAAGGATTGCACCAAGGTTGACCGTTCTGCAGCATACGCAGCAAGATACGTTGCCAAGAACATCGTTGCAGCAGGCCTTGCTGACAGAGCAGAGATCCAGCTTTCATACGCTATCGGTGTAGCACAGCCTACATCAGTTCTTGTTGATACCTTCGGAACAGGCAAGGTTTCCAACGAGAAGCTCACAGAGGCAGTTAGAAAGGTATTCGACCTTCGTCCTGCAGGAATCATCAAGATGCTCGACCTTCGTCGTCCTATCTACAAGCAGACAGCTGCTTACGGACACTTCGGACGTAACGACCTCAACCTTCCTTGGGAGAAGACAGACAAGGTTGAAGAGCTCAAGGCAGCAGTTCAGTAATCTGACCACGCACCTTAATTAAACAGTTAATAACACAGACCTTAGGAAGACGGTCATTCTCTTCCTAAGGTCTTTTCATGCTGACCGCCAACAAACCGCCTAAAGCTGACGAATAGCACGCTTTTCTGACGAATGACACTTTAATATACCGTAAATACAGTATAGAATGAGCATAGCAAAAAAGAAGTTGGAGGGTTTTTCAATGACTTATTTCAGTGTAGAGGTTGACGCTCTTAGGGGGAGAGCGGGCGATATCTTAGAAGTAGCAGAGAGTCTTAACACACTGTCCAGGCAGACTATGGAGTGCGCTGAGGAGCTTGGTTCTTTTTCCAATTCATTTTCATCGATCGCCGATAGCCTCAGAGTGGTTGCAGAAAACGTCACCAGAGGCTCTATTAACAGCACGCAGCTTGGAACCGCGCTGACATCAATTGTAAGAGCTTATCAGGAGACCGAGCAGCGTATTATTGACAACTTTGAACTTCCGGAAGAAATTGAATTCACCTTGGCGGCAGCCGGGGAGGATCTGGAAAATCTTAGGAATACCAATCCTTACGTTCCCGGTGGCGGAAAATCTCCAATATCGATGTTTGACGGTGATCCCGTTGATATGTCCAACGGCAATTATGTCGATGATGTGTCACAGCTCAGATTCTATGGAGCTACCACCCTCAATTCTGCAAGGCACTATAACTCCCTCTATCTGAATGTGGGCCCCATGGGCATTGGATGGAGCCACAACTTCAACGTCAGCCTGCTGATCAAAAACAGCGAAATTATAGTTATCTGGGGAGATCAGACCAACGAGCGCTACCTCCTTAAGGAAGACGGAAGATTTATCAACGCAGTTAACCCCAGGGAATATATAGAAGTCAAGAATGCGGAATTCCACCTTCGCAAAAGAAATAAGGATACCCTCTGCTTTGATGTAATGGGCAAACTTATCAGATACAGTAACGAAAAGCCAAACTCAGAAGTTGTTATTACCTACGATGAAAAAGACCGCATCATCGAGGCTACAGATAAATTCGGACACAGCATTTCCTACAGTTATGGAGAGAGCGGACTGCTTGAGGGAATCCGTGACAATGCCGGAAGAGCAATTTCTTTTGAATATGATTCCATCTTCCTGACTGCAGCCATAGCGGCAGACGGACTTGTGACCAGATATGAATATGATGAAAAGGGCCGCTTAAACAAGATCACTGATCCCGATGGAAATGTAAGACTTATCAACACCTACGATGACAAGAACAGAGTAGTTCATCAGGTCATGGCTGATGGCGGAGAGATGAGCTTTGATTACAGCGCAGATCATGTAAAGATCACAGACCCTTACGGTGTATCAACAACTTATGTTCACGACGAGATTGGCAGAGTCGTAACTGTTAAATACCCAAGCGGCATTGTGCATAACGTTTACAACAGTAGCAATCAGAAAACGGAATACACTGACCCCAATGGAAATGTGTTCAAAAGAGATTTCGACGAAGCCGGGAATGTCATAAGCTTTACCAATCCTCTCGGAGCCATTGCAACTTTTTCCTACGACGATCACGGAAACAGGACAGAGGCCAACATTCCTACCAGAGGGGCTATCAGAAACGAATATGATGAGTGCGGAAATATAACCAAACACATAGATGGCCTTGGCAACACCACAGAATATAGATACGACAATGGTTTCCTTACAGAAGTGCTTTATCCGGACGAAGCAACCCTGACCTTCTCTTACGATGAGGCAGGAAGGCTTTCTTGTGTTGTCGATGAAATGGGACATGCCAGGAGTTTTAAATACGACCTCGCTGGAAGAAAGAGCGAAGAGACAGATGGCTGCGGCAACGTGACAAGATATACCTATGACAATGCCGACAGGATCCTCACCATAGTTAATCCACAGGGGCAGACCAGAACCTTTACCTATGAAGGCGGACGCTTGGTTAAAGTCACCGATTTTGACGGCTATTCCGAAGAAGCCATCTATGATGCTTCAGGACGAGTTTCACAGCATACAGACAAAAACGGCAATAAGACATGCTACGAATATGATCTCAACTCAAACGTTACCAAGATAACACTTCCCAACGGAAAAGAGATCCTTCGTAAGTACGACGACATGAACAGGATGATCGAATCCGCCGGCCCTGAAAAAGAGCACCGCACCCTTAAGTACGATGCCAACGGCAACTGCATTTGCAAGGAAGATAACGGCCAGAAGACAACCTATGAGTACGACGGACTTGACCGCATCGTAAAGGAGACCGGCGCAAGGCAGACCATCGAATACACCTATGACGAGGGCAACAACCTGGTAAAAAAAGTCATCAATGGAGCCCTGGTCTATGAATACGCTTACGATGCAGTGGGCGGCAGGATCCTTATGACAGACCCTGAAAAGGGAAGCGAGCGCTTTGTATATGACTCAAGAAGACGCCTGGTTGAGAGAACAGACGACCTCGGACATGCGGTAAAATACAGCTACTATGCTGACGGGAAACTGGAAAAAGTTGTATTTCCCGATGGAAGTTTTGAGCAGAAGGAATATGACGCCAACGGAAGAGTAACCTCAGTAACCAACCAGGCAGGCTATAAGCTCAGCACAGAATATGACAGCCTCGGAAGAGTAATAAGAAAGTACGACAGCGATAACAGGGAACGCAGCTGGAAGTACATTAATTCTGACCATGGTGTCATTGAAACAGACGCTCTTGGAAATGCCACTGAGTATAAGTACTCACCAACAGGTCAGGTAATATTCATGAAGGATCCTACAGGTCAGGAAACACGCTATCTCTACAATGAGATGGATGATGTTGTTGCCGTACTTAGGGACAACATGACTGATAAAGAGGCCGAAGTATTTTTTGCAGGAATTGGTGATAATCTCGGCGAGAATAATGATTCCATAAGATGCACCGCCTGGGAACGTGATTCCTTTGGACGCATCCTTGCAAGGATTGATGCCAAGGGCAACAGACATGAGTGGAGCTATGGCGCCGACGGAGAGCTTCTTAGGGAAATCGATGAAAACGGAAACGAGATAAACCGTGAATATGATGAGCACCTTATGCTCACCAAAATAAGCTTCCCGGATGGAACACATGCCAGCTATAAGTACGATGATCAGAACAGAATTTCCGAGATCAATGACTGGACCGGCAAGCTGAATCTTGCTTATAACAATGACGGAAACCTTCTGTACTCTGTAGATGCCAACGACCAGAAAGTTTCTTACCGCTACGATGAGGTTGGAAGAAGAGTCGGAATTGTGTATCCTGACGGCAATGAAGCCAGCTATGTATACAACGACAGAAATCAGATCATTCACCTTGCCACAGCATCTTTTGAAGCAGACTATACCTTTGACGATGCACAAAATCTGGAATCAAGAAAGGTCAGAATGCTTGGAACTTCAGATAACAGGGAGTTTACTGAGCACTACACCTATAATCCTGCAGGTAAGGTTGTTGCACTTAAGCAGAACGAAGGCGACAAGCCTCTTTCCGAGTACAAATATGATTATGACAACTTCGGTAATATGATATTCAAATCGGTTATCATGTACGAAGGTGCGCAGAAAATAAGCGAAGACTATCGCTATGAGTATGACGACCTTGGCCATCTCTCAAAAGTATTCAGCGTAGTGGCAGGTCAGGAGAATCTCAAGGAAGAGTACAGATATGACAGATTCGGAAACTGTACATATTCCAACGTGGCAGGAAAGGAGCGCATCAATAAATATGATGTCCTTGACTGCCTTGTAAATAGCTGCAGCCCTGACGGAGATTATAACGTTGATTACAGCTATAACAAGAAGGGCGAACTCATCTCCACTTCAGGATCCGAGGATACTTCCAGAGAATATGGTTTTGACGGAAGACTTCGCAGTTTCAGAAACGGCGGGGAGATCACAACCATCAACATAAACTCTTTAGGCGGCATGGTTTCCGAGAGAAACGCCAAGGGCGAAAAGAAAGATTACTGGATTGATTATAACGACAGAACACAATCCGTTTTAGGCACTAACGACGGAGAAGGCTGGAGAAGCTTTTACAGGGATTACAAGCTTCTCGGAAGCGCATTTGGCGAAACTGCGGGACTGTTCATGAGCGATGAAAAGGGCAGTGTCAACAGATTCCTTGCCGGAAGTGAAGATTGGACCAACACATCAGAAGATCTGCTATACAGCAGCTATGGACAGGTGCTGAGCCGGGCTGAAGACCTTTCAAACACCTTCGGCATGGGCTATACCGGCCTTGAGGCAGAGGCGACCGGAAACACCTGGAGAACAGCAACTCGTGAATTTGATCCTTCCGTTGGAAGATTCCTTTCAAGGGATAAGGATGAATTCCTGAGGCTTAGCAATCCCAACGGCCTGAACCAGTACCAGTACTGCTTTGGAAATCCTGTGCTTTGGGTGGACCCTATGGGCACAGATTGCTATGTGTTCTATTATCCTGAACATGATGGGCATGTAAGGTTAGCACATAGTAACCAAAGCCAACTTGCAAGGCAGTATGGCTGCGATGAATCCGAGGTTCATCTCATTCCCATCAACAGCAAGGAGGAATTCATACAAGCCTGGAGCAACATGGGAACGGAGAACGGTAAGAAAGTAGATATTGATACTGTGGTCCTTGATTTTCATGCAGACCCCACCTATTTAGGCTCCAAGGATGGATCCTGGTACTTTACACCGGAGGATATATCGCAGCTTCCTGAAAAAGACGTTGAGAATCTGGTTTGCTACGGCTGTAATAGCGGACATACAGACTATGTTGGAGAAAATATAGCTTCCGCGCTTGCCAAGAGGGTAAAAGGAGCTCCGGTGCTGGCTTCTGATGGCACAGTTTCTACCAGTGGAAATTCTGCCGTCAGCAATAATGATGATACTTTTAAGAAATTGCGCAGATACGGCGACAGAGAAAATGAGGGCTGGATAGCATATTACGAGGATGAAAATGGAAATATAGTTGCCAGACAGGTTTCTAATGAGCCCATGACTCCATGGGAAATGCAGCAGGCACTTAAGAAGTATAACAAGAAATACCGCTGCATGATGTCCGGAGGCGGACCAAGCGCCGGCGGAGAAGTGCCCGGTGACACACCACTTTCAGCGTAGTATTCCGCTTACACAACTTAAAAGGGACAGTCTTACATAGCGTAGGACTGTCCCTTTATCTTACGTCATCTGCACGTTTTCTTTGCCAAAGCGCTCTTCCAGCATCTGCATCATGGGTTTGTCCGCCCGGATGCTCTGGGCGCGTCCCAGCTTCTTGACCTGCCTTGTATCTTTGAGGAAAATGGCAACCTCGTCATTGCCATCGCTCTGAGCGATCATGCCCGAGAGCTCCGATGCCGCAGCCTCGTAGGCTTCCCGGTTCTCAAACCTTATCCACACAGTCTTAGGTACCTCGTCAAAAGAGATAACTTTGCCCGCAATAAGCTTGGCATCCCGTTCCTCTTCCACAGACACGCGGCCCTCGATAAACACCTTGCTGTCTTCATTCAGCTTCTGGGCGTATTCTGCATAAGTTTTGGGGAATACGATAACCTCCACGGTCCCCACCAGATCCTCCAAAGTCACAAAAGCCATCACCTGATCATTCTTGGTGTACTTAATGGTCTTGCCTGCCACGAGGCCGCCCACCACCGCATTGGCGTTATCCCTCACTGCGGGAGCCTGGGTCTCCTCATCCAGCACAAAATCCCCGGTGGTGTTGGTGATCTTCTTCTTCCAGAGAGCCACATACTCCTCAAGAGGATGCCCGCTGACATAGAACCCCAGCACTTCCTTCTCAAATACCAGCATCAGCTCCTTAGGGAATTCCCCGACATTGGGCAAGGGGATCTCGTACTGCTTCTTCTGGTCATCCCCTGCAATATCAAACAGCGACAGCTGGCCTGCCATGGAACTCTTGCCCGCGCTGTGGAGCTGATCCATGATCTGACCGTAAATGGTCATCTGCTGTTTTCTGGTTCCCTCAAAACAATCAAAGGCGCCGGACTTAATAAAGTTCTCAACAGCCCTCTTATTTATATCATTTCCGCCCTGCATCCTGGTGAGGAAGTCGTTAAGATTCTTGAACTTGCCCCGAACCTGCCTCTCGCGAACGATAGCTGCAATAACAGGTCTGCCCACACCCTTGATGGCGGTGAGAGCGTAGCGGATAGCCTTCTTCCTTCCGGGCGCGCAGGTAATCACGCTGCCGGGAATAGGCTTGTCATCAGGCCCCGCGTCAATCTCTGCCACGGAGAATCCTGAATAACCCTCATTAATATCAGGAGGCAAAAGAGATATATTCATATTCCGGCAGGTCATGATATAACCGGAGACCTTACCCGGAGCGTCTATGACAGAAGTCATCAGCGCTGCCATGAACTCCACGGGATAATAATACTTAAGCCATGCGGTCTGGATGGCCACTACCGCGTAGCAGGCCGCATGGGACTTATTAAAGGCGTACTTGGCAAAATCCATCATGGAATCATAGATGCCATTGGCAACCTCAGCGGAAATCCCCTTGGAGGCACAGCCCGGAACTCCCTCGGCCGCATTACCGTTTACGAAGTTCTCGCGCTCCTCCTTCATGACCTTTTCTTTCTTTTTACTCATGGCACGGCGAACCAGGTCCGCACGTCCAAGAGTATAGCCGCCCAGCTGCTGCACGATCTGCATAACCTGCTCCTGGTAAACGATACAGCCGTAGGTAGGGCTTAAGATAGGCTCAAGCTCCGGAGTTGAATAGGTGATGGACTCCGCATCATTCTTGCCCTTGATATATTGAGGAATGAAATCCATAGGACCCGGACGATACAGGGAAATACCCGCGATAACATCCTCCAGGGACCTGGGTTTAAGCTCCTTCATAAAGGACTGCATACCCGCAGACTCAAGCTGGAACACGCCGTCGCAGTGGCCGGTTCCGAGACTTGCCAGCACCGCAGGATCGTTGTAGTCGATCTTGTCGATATCTATAAAACCTTCATCACCCTCTTTTACCCCGAGAGATCTGTTGGCATTGTTGACGGCATCCTTGATAACAGTCAGAGTCCTGAGTCCCAAAAAGTCCATCTTAAGAAGACCCAGCTCCTCGATGGTGGTCATGGTAAACTGCGTTGTGATGTTGCCTTCGGCTGAGCGTGACAGTGGCACAAGATCCTCGGCGGGAGCCTGACAGATAACAACGCCTGCCGCGTGGATGGAAGTGTGACGGGGAAGGCCCTCCAGCTTGCGACACATGTCGATGAGCTTATGAACCGTCTCATCCTCCTCGTACTGCTTGCGAAGCTCGGGATTCTTCTCCAGAGCCAGGTCCAGAGTGATGTTCAGCTCAGTTGGCACCATCTTGGAAATCTGATCGCCAAAGCTGTAGGGAAGGTCCATGACTCTGGCTACATCCCTGATAACGCCCTTGGCAGCAAGAGTTCCAAAGGTGATGATCTGGACAACCTTGTCGGCACCGTATTTGCGGGTAACGTAATCTATAACATCCTGTCTGCGCTCGTACTCAAAGTCCACGTCGATATCGGGCATGGACACACGCTCAGGATTAAGGAACCTCTCAAAGAGAAGATCATACTTGATGGGATCGATGTTGGTGATGTGCATACAATAGGACACGATACTGCCGGCGGCGGAGCCACGACCCGGGCCCACGGCGATGCCATTCTCCCGGCAATAATTAATGTAGTCCCATACTATAAGGAAGTAATCCACATAGCCCATGCGCTTGATAACGCCCAGCTCATAGTCAAGACGCTCGCGGAGAGTGCCGTCGTCATCGGGATAGCGCTCCTTGAGTCCATCGAGACACAGCTTGTTGAGATAGGTCCAGGAATCATAGCCCTCGGGCACATCAAAGTGTGGCAACTTGGTGACGCCAAACTCAATCTCCACATGACATCTGTCGGCGATCTTCTGCGTATTGTCGATGGCCTGCTGCGCATAAGGGAAAAGAGCTCTCATCTGCTCTTCACTCTTGACGTAGTACTGACCGCCCTCGTAGCGCATCCTGTCCTCATCCGTCACCTTCTTGCCGGTCTGGATGCACAGAAGAAGGTCATGGGCCTCGGCGTCCTCGGCATAGGTGTAGTGACAGTCGTTGGTAGCAACCAGCGGAATATCCAGCTGCTCCGACAGGGCCAGGAGAGTGGTATTGACCTGGCGCTGCATTGGAATACCGTGATCCTGAAGCTCAAAAAAGAAATTGCCGTGGCCGAAGATATTGTCCAGGCGAATAGCTGCCTCCTTGGCCTTGTCAGGGGCACCTTTGGCAATAAGCCTTGGTATCTCACCGGCAAGACAGGCGCTGAGGCAGATGATACCCTCGTGGTACTGCTCCAACAGCTCCATGTCTACACGGGGCTTGTAGTAGTACCCTTCGGTAAATCCGCGGCTGACGATGTGGGACAGATTGGCGTAGCCCACGTTGTTCTCGGCAAGGAGTACCAGGTGATAGTACCTCTCGTCGGACTGAGCTGTTTCTTTTTCAAAGCGGGAGCCCGGAGCCACATAGACCTCGCACCCTATAATGGGATTGATGCCCTCGGCGCGGCACGCCTTGTAGAAATCTATGACGCCGTACATGACACCGTGATCGGTGATGGCGCCTGCGGTCATGCCAAGAGCCTTCAGCTGCTTAACATATTCTTTTATCTTATTGGAACCGTCCAGAAGACTATACTCCGTGTGGACGTGAAGATGCGTAAAAGCCATTGCATATCCCCCAAATGTATGTTCTATATTATAATAACATTGAAGGTCCTATATGCAAAGTGAAACAGTAGCCGTTTTTTTCTTGCACAATAGGAGCAAGTGCGCTAAGATTATAAGTTAGAAAAGATTGGGAAATTTGTAACAAAAGTAGAAACGAGGATACAAATATGGCAAAGCAGATCAAGACAATCGGTGTACTTACCAGCGGCGGAGATGCTCCGGGCATGAATGCTGCGATCCGTGCGGTCGTTCGTAAGTCCCTTGCTAACGGACTTCAGGTTAAGGGAATCAAGAAGGGATATCAGGGTCTTCTCAATGAAGAGATCATTGATATGGACAGACGTTCCGTTTCAGACATCATTCAGAGAGGCGGTACTATTCTTGGAACTGCCCGCTGCATGGAGTTCACAACACCTGAGGGACAGGCCAAGGGCGCTGAGGTTTGCCGCAAGTACGGTATTGACGGAATGGTAGTCATTGGAGGCGACGGATCATACAGAGGAGCTCAGAAGCTTTCCGCACAGGGTATTAACACAGTAGGTATTCCCGGAACCATCGACCTTGATATTGCATGCACTGACTATACAATTGGTTTCGACACAGCTATCAACACAGCTATGGATGCCATCGACAAGATCCGTGATACATCATCATCTCACGAGAGAGTCAGCATCGTAGAGGTTATGGGACGTCACGCAGGATATATCGCCCTTTGGTGCGCCATCGCCAACGGCGCTGACGACATCCTTCTTCCTGAGAAGTATGACTACAACGAGCAGAGAGTCATCGACAACATCATCGACAACCGTAAGAAGGGCAAGACCCATCACATCATCGTAAACGCTGAGGGTATCGGCCATTCAACATCAATGGCTCGTCGTATCGAGGCAGCTACAGGTCTTGAGACCAGAGCTTCAATCCTTGGATACATGCAGCGTGGTGGTAGCCCTACATGTAAGGACCGTGTGTACGCATCAATGATGGGATGCTACGCAGCAGACATCCTTGCAGCAGGCAAGACCAACAGAGTAGTAGGTTACCGCAACGGCCAGTTCGTTGATTACGACATCGACGAGGCTCTTGCAATGAATAAGAACATCAACGAGTACATGTACGAGATCTCACGTACAATCTGATCTCAGGCAGTGACTATTATGCAGCCGGGACTGAATATTTTCAGTTCCGGTTGTTTTTCGTATAAAAATATGTGTTATACTAATCCTACACTCACGAATCCCCTTCGGGATGAGAATATAGAGACAATAAACCTGAATTAAAGAGGAAAATATATAGATGATAACAAGTATCAGTAACGACAGAGTCAAGAAGGTTGTTACTTATGTTGAGAAGAGCAAGGCGCGCCGCGAGGACGACGTCTTTGTTATAGAAGGAATGAAAATGCTGAGGGAGGCACCTGTCCTCCAGGTTCGCGAGGTTTACGTCACAGAGCGCTTTGTGGACCACGCCGGCGAGGATGACAAGGAAATCCTCTGGAGATACGGCGCTGAGACAGTGTCGGACGAGGTCATGAAGAAGATGTCAGACACCCAGACTCCTCAGGGAGTTCTGGCGGTCATCTCACAGTATCACTATTCCAAAGAGGAAGTAATAGAAGGCTACAATCAGGAGGATCAGGGAGCAGCGCCTCTTATTCTGGTGCTTGAGAACATTCAGGATCCCGGGAACCTGGGAACCATGTTGAGGTCCGGCGAGGGCGCGGGAGTTACCGGCGTTATCCTCAGTAAGGGCTGCGCTGATATCTACAATCCCAAGGTTATCAGATCAACCATGGGCTCCATTTTCAGAATGCCTTTTATATATGTAGAAAGCCTTCCCGAAATGCTCGGTGAGCTCAAGGCAAACGGAGTAAACACCTACGCTGCGCACCTGAAGGGACAGAAGAACTACGACGAATTCGATTATCGTAAGCCAACAGCTTTTTTGATAGGAAATGAAGGTAACGGACTTACAGATGAGACCGCGGATGCGGCTTCGGAATACGTCCTCATCCCCATGAAGGGAGAGGTGGAGTCCATGAACGCGGCTACATCATCTGCAATACTTACATTTGAAGCATCCAGACAAAGGAGGGGCTAAGGATGACACTTGGATTTATCGGACTTGGAAACATGGCACAGGCCATGATCGGGGGAATATTACAGAAGGGACTTATGGGCTCCAACGAGATCATCGGAGCAGCCCGCACAGAGGAGACCTGCCGCAAGGTTGAGGAGAAATACGGCATTCAGACCAGAACCTCCAATCAGGCTGTGGCCAAAGAGGCTGATATAATAGTTCTCGCTGTGAAACCCCAGTACCTTAAGGTCGTCATTGCCGACATCATGGACAGCGTGGACGACAGCAAGATCATCCTCAGCATCGCAGCAGGTAAGACCATTAACTGGCTTGCCAACGAGTTCGAAAAGCCCATGCGCATCATAAGAGTTATGCCTAACACTCCTGCCCTTGTGGGAGAGGGATGCTCTGCAGTCTGCAGAAACGACCTGGTTCAGGACGATGATTTCCACTTTGTCATGGAACTCCTTGAGAGCTTTGGCAAGGCCTACACAGTGCCTGAATCACTGATGGACGTTGTGGTTGGCGTAAGCGGATCATCACCCGCCTACGTATTTCTCTTTATCGAGGCCATGGCAGACGCTGCGGTTGCAGGCGGAATGCCCAGAAAGCAGGCATACGAGTTTGCAGCTCAGTCAGTCCTTGGAAGCGCCAAGATGGTTCTTGAGACCGGCAAACACCCGGGAGAGCTCAAGGACATGGTATGCTCCCCTGCGGGCACAACCATCGAGGCAGTCAAGGTTTTAGAGGAATGCGGATTCAGAGGAACGGTCATGGATGCAGTTGCTGCCTGCATCGAGAAGAGCAAGAATCTCTAAGCTTGGAGCTTAATCATAAAACACTCAGAATTTGACAAACATTTGTATCTTTGCTATCATGTCGTTTGGATTTCTTAACAAGTTGCAACAATGTTGTAACAATTAAACCAAAAGGATAGCACAGGTATGAAACATGACTTAAAGTTATCCGCCGGGATCATGAGACGCCTTCTGGCAATGATTCTCATGTGCAGTATGTTTTTCTCTCGGGGGATGATGGTTGAGGCAAGGAACACATCCGGCTATTTAGATGTGGCTACAGGAATTACCAATATCATAAGCCCTATCTCTCCGCTTGGAATGGATGAGGAGGCTACGGAATACATTGTTGCCGGCAACTCAGACAAGTCTTCCGATACAGCAGACGAGTCCTCCGCAAGCGAGAGCGAGTCATCTATTCTGGTGATGGCCAATGTCACCACAGTGATGAACGTCAGGGAAGATCCCAGCGAAGACAGTACCAAGGTCGGCGTACTTTACAAGGATTGCGGCGGCAAGATATTAGACAGGCAGGACGGTTGGACCAAGATTCAGTCCGGTGATCTCATCGGTTGGGCCAAGGACGAGTACCTTCTTTTTGACGAGGATGCTCAGAACCTTGCACACGAGGTCGGCAAGCAGATCGTCACAAGCCAGAGCAACGCTCTCAATGTGAGAAAAGAAGCATCTTCAACCGCAGAGGTCCTCGGCGTCCTCACAGAGAACACCTTCGTGGATATGGTAGAGGACCTGGGCAACGGCTGGATCAGTGTTGATTATAATGACGATACAGGATATGTACAGGCTGAATATGTGACCACCACCTTCAAGATCGACCAGGGTGAGACCAATGCAGCCATCAAGCTTCGTGAGGAGGCTGAGAAGAAAGCCGCTCTTACCAAGAACCGCGGAGCAGTCAGTGCAGACGCAGACGAAGTTAAGCTTCTTGCAGCACTTATCCAGTGCGAGGCAGGTAACCAGCCTTACGAGGGACGTGTTGCGGTTGGTGCGGTTGTTATGAACCGTGTTAAGTCCGGAGCTTATCCGAACAGTATTTACGGCGTTATCTACGCATCAGGCCAGTTCACACCGGCTCTTAACGGAACCGTTGCAAATGTTTACAACAGCGGCAAGATCGCTGATGCCAACTACCAGGCAGCTCAGGCAGCCATCAACGGTGAGACCACCGTCGGAAGCGCTCTTCACTTCAGAAGGGTCAACGGCAGAGAGGGCATCATCATCGGAGCGCATGTTTTCTGGTAAATCAGCCATATACGTGATAGAATGTAGGGGATTGCAATAAAATGCAGTCCCCTTTTTTACATTTGACAATCTATTACGAGGAGGAGCAACTATGAACCTGTACGGACGTGACTTTTTGAAACTGCTTGATTTTACCCCTGAGGAGATCACCTATCTCATTGACCTTGCAGCAGACCTCAAGGCCAAGAAGCAAAACGGAACTCTTCACGACGAGCTCAGAGGCAGGAATATAGCCCTGATTTTTGAGAAGACCAGTACCCGTACCAGATGCTCCTTTGAAGTTGCAGCCAGCGACCTTGGAATGGGCTCAACCTACCTTAACCCCAACGACTCCCAGATCGGCAAGAAGGAGAGTATCGCAGATACAGCCCGCGTTCTTGCCAGCATGTACGACGGAATCGAGTACAGGGGCTTTGAGCAGGAGATAGTTGAGACTATCGCCAAATACAGCAAGGTTCCCGTGTGGAACGGTCTTACCAACGAGTTCCACCCCACACAGATGCTGGCTGACGCCCTGACCATCAGAGAGCACTTCGGACACCTCAAGGACATCCGACTGGTATACATGGGAGACGCCAGATACAACACCGGCAATTCCCTCATGGTGCTCTGTGCCAAGCTGGGCATGCACTTCACTGCGGTTTCCAACAAGAAGTACTTCCCCTCGGAAGAGCTTATTAACACCTGCAAGGATATTGCAAAAGAAACAGGTGCAACCATCAACTTTACTGAGGACGTCAAGGAAGGCACCAAGGGCGCAGACGTTATCTACACAGACATCTGGGTATCCATGGGAGAGCCCGACAGCGTCTGGGAAGAGCGCATAGCTGACCTTAAGCCCTACATGGTCACCATGGACGTAATGAACAACGCCGGTCCCCAGTGCGTATTCATGCACTGCCTGCCTTCATTCCACGACCTGAACACAGGCATCGGCAAGGAGATCAAGGCCAGATACGGACTTGACGAGATGGAGGTTACCGACGAAGTATTTGAGTCTGACAGATCCATTGTTTTCCAGGAGGCAGAGAACCGCATGCACACCATCAAGGCTGTGATGCTGGCAACCCTCAGGAAATAAAGAGCTGTCAACGATTGCGGATTTAAGATATGTTAAGTAGCGACAAGATAAAGGCCGCCCTTCATACAGACTGGGCCGGCCGTGAAGTTATTTACAAGGAAGTCACCGGCTCCACCAACACGGACGCTGCCGCTCTGGCCAAAGAGAATGCGGCACACGGAACCCTGGTGGTAGCGGATAAACAAGAGAGCGGCAAGGGTTCTCACGGAAGAGGCTGGGAGACGCCTGCGGGCAGCAATATTGCCATGAGCATGGTCTTAAGACCGACAGCTCCCATGGAAGCCATCTCCATGATCACGCTGGTGGCGGGACTCTCAGTGGCAGAGGCAATCGATCGATGCCTTACAGAGAGCAGAGAGACAATTGACCGGAGCTTTACGGATAGCGGCGAAGCAGTTTCACCGGATGCGACAAGTGATGATCGTCCGGGCGTTGTCAGCCGCATCAAGTGGCCCAACGATGTGGTCATCCGCGGCAGGAAGATCTGCGGCATACTGACTGAGATGCATCCTGATCCCGCTGGCGGCATAGCCGATGTGATCCTGGGAATCGGCATCAATGTGAACATGGTGGATTTTCCTCAGGAGATCAGGGACTTTGCAGGATCTGTTTTTACACAGACCGGGGTTAAGCTCGACAGGAATCTTCTGGTGGCCCGCTGCCTGGAACGCTTTGAAGAGAATTACGATAAATATGACAAGACCCATGACCTTTCTTTATTAAAGGAGCAGTATGAGAGGCGCCTTGTAAACATGGGAGAGAAGGTCCTTCTCCTTGATTCAGCCAGGGCTTCGGTGGTTGCGGGACAGCAGGCAGTGGAGCAGAGCTTTAAGGGAGATGACAGAGAAATAGGAACCGCCCTTGGAATTACAGATAGGGGCGAGCTCATTGTAGAGATGGATAGCGGCGAGGTCAGAGAAGTAGGCGCAGGAGAAGTCTCTGTCCGTGGGATTTACGGGTACGTATAGGCATTAGACAGCTCTTTTGCCAAATAATATAGATGTGGAGGATCGACAATGATTCTGGTTATAGATGTGGGAAATACAAATATCACCTTCGGAGTGTTTGAGGATGACGGGCTTGTGACGAGCTTCAGAATGATGTCCAAGACAGCGCACACCTCCGATGAGTACGGCGTTGAGCTTCTGACTATGCTTGGGATCAACGGCGTAGACAAGGACAGCATCGAGGGCGTTATGATAGCCAGCGTTGTGCCTCAGGTTATGCATGCGCTGGTCAATGCAATTATCAAATACATCGACAAGAAGCCCTATATAGTGGGCCCCGGCATCAAGACCGGTATCAAGATCACCATAGACAACCCCAGAGAGGTGGGACCTGACCTTATCGTTGATGCGGTGGCTGCCTACGAGATTTACGGCGGACCGGTGCTGGTCATCGATTACGGAACAGCTACGACCTATGTGCCTATTAACGAAAAGGGCGAGTTCTACGCAGGCGTGGTTTCACCGGGTATCAGGATTTCAGCCAAAGCGCTGTGGGAAGGCACAGCCAAGCTTCCCGAGATAGAGATCAAGAAACCCGACAGCATCCTTGCAAGGGAGACCATCAGCAGTATGCAGGCGGGTCTTATATACGGACAGATTGGACAGTCCAAGTACATCATCAACGAGATGAAGAAGGCAGCAGGCTGCCCTGAAATGAAGGTTGTGGCAACCGGCGGACTTGGAAGGCTTATCTCCGAGGAGACTGAGGAGATTGATATCTATGATCCGATCCTGACACTCAGGGGACTTAAGATTCTGTATGACAAGAACAGAAAGCACAAGCCCCAGATCAGGGAATTTGACGATCAGAACCAGCCGGAGTAAAGAGAAGTGGCCGGCGGCACATGCCGGAATTGGAGATAGTTATGAGTGCAAGAGATTTTGAAGAAGAATACAAAAAAGAATTTGAAACCAAAGAAGACCTTAAGATAGACGAGATGCAAAAGACCAACAAGGGACGCGTCTTTGAGGAGCAGGCAGGGGGCAGGATAGTGCTCTGCGGAGCCAATGCCTACGAGCAGAAGTATTACTTTAACCCCGTGTTTAAGCAGATTCCCGAGAGCATTCGCAAGGAGCTCAACATTATCTGCGTGCTGTTTACACAGGAGGCCGGCGGTATCTTTACCATCGTCTTTGAGGAGGATGGAAGCGTGTCCATCGAGACCAACGCGGACGAAGAGGATATCACCTACGATGAGATCACTGCGGGACTTCTGGTGAGCGAGGTCAGGAGAAAGAGACAGGACCTTTTCGAAGCCCTTGGAATCTACTACAAGATTTATGTTCTGGGGGAGAACGCAGCAGATATTTTGGATGAAGAAGAGTAAATATGAGCGGATACGGAGAGCTGCAGATAGGCAGCGTTACGCTGAGCAATAACATAATCTTAGGACCGATGGCAGGTGTTTCAGACCTGCCTTTTCGTGTATTATGCAGTGAAATGGGAGCGGGGCTGGTGTGTATGGAGATGGTGAGCGCCAAGGCCATCATCTACAAGAACCGCAACACCAACATGCTCCTGGAGATTCACCCGGCTGAGCATCCGGTTTCGCTTCAGCTCTTTGGATCGGAGCCTGCGATCATGCAGGAAGCCGTGGAGATGATCAAGGACAGGCCCTACGACATTCTGGACGTAAACATGGGATGCCCTGTGCCCAAGATCGTGGGAAACGGAGAGGGCTCGGCTCTTATGAAGGATCCGGGGCTCATTGAGAAGATCGTTGCAGCTCTGGTGCAGGTTTCTGACAGGCCGGTTACGGTTAAGATAAGAAAGGGCTTTAACGAGCAGAGCGTCAATGCGGTTGAGTGCGCCCTTGCGGCCCAGCAGGGCGGAGCGGCAGCAGTTGCGGTCCATGGCAGGACCAGAGAGCAGTTCTATTCCGGGAAGGCTGACTGGGATATCATCAGGCAGGTCAAGGAAGCCCTTAGTATTCCCGTCATCGGAAACGGTGACGTGACAGACGGCGAAAGTGCCAAAAGAATGTTTGAAGAAACCGGGTGCGACGGCGTGATGGTGGCTAGGGCGGCCCAGGGCAATCCATTTATCTTCCGGGAGATCAACAGCTTTTTTGCCGAAGGAAAGGCATGCGAGCGCCCGACACCACAGGAAATCTATGACACAGTCATACGCCATGCGGACATGCAGCTTCAGTATAAGGGCGAGTACATCGGGATCAGGGAAATGAGAAAACACGTATCCTGGTACACGGTGGGAATGCCCGGAAGTGCGAAATTCAGAAACGAGATCAACCAGATGACGGACATGGAATCGCTGAAAACCGCGTGTGGCAAGGTTATGTTAAAAAAATCAAACGATATTTGACATGCTTTGTAATAGACTGTATAATGTCAAGGTTAAAACCTGATACTACGCGAAGGGTGGGATATAAGTAATGGAAGAAAAGAAGAATATTTTAACATACGAAGGACTTAAGAAGTACGAGGACGAGCTCCACGAGCTTAAGGTAGTCAAGCGTAAAGAGGTCGCTGAGAAGATTAAAGAGGCAAGAGAACAGGGTGACCTTTCAGAGAACGCCGAGTACGATGCAGCCAAGGACGAGCAGCGTGACATCGAGGCCAGAATCGAGGCCCTTGAGAAGATCCTCAAGAACGCTGAAGTCGTAGTAGAAGAGGACGTAGACCTCAACAAGATCAGCATTGGTTGCAAGGTTAAGATCCGTGACCTGGAGTTCGAAGAGGATCTTGAGTACAAGATCGTTGGTTCCTCAGAGGCTAACAGCCTTAAGGGCAAGATCTCCAATGAGTCTCCGGTTGGAAGAGCTCTTATCGGTGCCAAGAAGGGTCAGACAGTTTCAGTAGAGACACAGGCTGGCGTCCTTAAGTACAAGGTACTTGGAATCGAGAGATCAGAGTAATATTTGGATCAGAGTTACAGAGCCGGCGATTTTGGTCGTCGGCTTTATTTTTAGATTTATGACAAACAGGAGGAAGTAACGTGGCAGACAATAATCAGCAGAACAATCAGAATGCACCTGCAGAGGACGTGGGACGTCTTCGTCAGGTACGTAGAGATAAGCTTTCTGAGCTTCAGGCAGCAGGAAGGGATCCTTTCCAGATCGTGAAGTATGATCAGACTCATCACACCAAGGAGATCAGAGACAACTTCGAGACTCTGGAGTTTGTACCTCCCGTAGGTGAGGATGGCAAGGCACTTGTTGTGGACTTTGCAGATGTTCCTGCAGAGAAGCATGTGTCACTGGCAGGACGTATGATGAGCAAGCGTGTCATGGGAAAGGCTTCTTTTGCCAACCTTCAGGACAGAGACGGCCGCATGCAGCTCTATGTTTCCAGAAACGACCTTGGAGATGAGGCTTATGCTGATTTCAAGAAGATGGATATCGGAGATATCATCGGTGTTAAGGGCTTTGCTTTCAGAACCAAGACCGGTGAGATTTCAGTTCACGTTAAGGAGCTGGTTCTTTTATCCAAATCTCTTATGCCACTTCCTGAGAAGTTCCACGGACTTACAGATACAGAGATCAGATACAGACAGCGTTACGTTGACCTTATCATGAATGAGGAGGTTAAGGAGACCTTCAAGAAGAGAAGTGCGATCCTCCGCGAGATCCGTAACTTCCTTGCAGACAGAGACTTCCTTGAGGTTGAGACTCCTATGCTGGTTGAGAATGCCGGCGGTGCAGCAGCAAGACCTTTCATCACACATTACAATGCCCTTGATGAGGAGAGAAAGCTCCGTATCTCTCTTGAGCTGTACCTTAAGAGACTGATCGTAGGCGGACTTGAGAGAGTTTACGAGATCGGCCGTGTATTCAGAAATGAGGGTGTTGATACAAGACACAACCCTGAGTTCACTCTTATGGAGCTCTACCAGGCATACACAGACTATGAGGGAATGATGGAACTCACAGAGTCCATGTTCCGTTATCTTGCCGAGAAGGTTTGCGGCACTACACTTATCAAGTACGGTGACAACGAGATCGACCTGGGCAAGCCTTTCGAGCGTCTCACCATGAACGACGCTATTAAGAAGTACGCAGGCATTGACTTCGATACAGTTAAGACTGATGAGGAAGCCAAGGCACTTGCCAAGGAACACCACATTGAGTTTGAGGATCGCCACACCAAGGGCGACATCATCAACCTCTTCTTTGAGGAGTACTGCGAGAAGAACCTGATCCAGCCTACATTCATCATGGATCACCCTCTTGCTATTTCACCTCTCACCAAGAAGAAGCCCACAGATCCCGAGAAGGTTGAGCGTTTCGAGCTCTTCATCAACACCTGGGAGATGTGCAACGCATACTCAGAGCTGAACGATCCTATCGACCAGCGCGAGCGTTTCGCCGCTCAGGATGCCAACGCAGCAGCCGGCGACGAAGAGGCTGAGCACACAGATGAGGACTTCCTCAACGCCCTTGAGATCGGTATGGCTCCCACCGGCGGAATCGGCTACGGCATAGACAGACTCTGCATGCTCTTAACAGACAGCGAAACCATAAGAGACGTTTTGCTCTTCCCGACACTTAAGAGCATGAAGTAAAAAGCTCAGTGTTTATGCGGGTTTCAAGAGCTGGAACGAGATTTGACAGCAATTTTGACAGCATATAGGGCGTGCGGAGTCGTGTTATACAGTACGCATTGTGATTTGGCAAATAAAATATAAATGGAATTAAGAGTCATTTTTGAAGAAATTCAAAGATGGCTCTTTTTGTTTACTCAGAAGCCATGACATGCTGTAGGGCATTCATCAACAACAAAAAAAATAGGGAGGCAAGACATGGGAAGAATTAAAAGAGTTCGTGAATTTGGTGATCCTGATTATATAAGGATTGATCAGGCAGTTTTCAAGTTTAACTGTTGTGAAGATGCTGTTCGTAGCATCGCTAAACAGTGTGATGCCCAGCGTAAAGTAAATGGATCTGTCTTTTATGATTACGCAAAACTCAAAAGATACTTTGATCTTAGCCCTGCAAACTGAAAGGAGAAATCGGATGAGTAACATTGTTGATGAGTACAAGGATATTGAAAGAAAAGATGAGGTAACAAGGGGAGTAAGGAAGCTCCGTAGGAAGTTCTTCAGATACAAGGAAGCGGAGTATGTTTACAGCATTGAGCACAAGAAGCTTCTGGAGCTTGCCGATAAGGCTGGAGCAATCTACAGGGTTGATGGTTTTGTCCTTATAGAAAGAGAAATTTTTGAGAGATTTCTTGAGACTTTCCATCAGCCACCAAAGATGACCAAGACCGGAGGACGTAAAAAATGAGCGGAATAATATGGAAGTTCTCCCAGTACATGGATGATGAAGATGTCATGTTTAGTCGGAAATGCATGGTGTCATATCGCATGGCTCAAGATTATTACGGATTAGGAATGAAACCAATTATCAGAATGGCCTGGGCTTCGGGGGCAGTATATAAGATCGGTAAAAAGGTTCTGATTAGACGAGACATTTTTGAAGAGTATTTAAGGCAACATCAGAAGATTGTTGAAGATCTGATTGATGGTGATGAAGACAAACTATTACAAGCCCTCGCTAAAGAGGTGGAAGGAGAATCGTATGAGTAAAGTTATTGCTATCGCAAACCAGAAAGGTGGAGTGGGAAAAACCACAACCTCAGTAAATTTAGCAGCAGGCCTCGCAAATATGGGGAATAAAGTCCTAGTCATTGATGCTGATCCTCAGGCAAGTCTTTCCATATGCATGGGACAGCAGGAACCGGATAAGCTGGAGCCTACTATCGTGGATATTATTGAAAAACTTGTTAATGAGGAAGAAATACCTGATGGCTATGCGATCATCAAGCATAGCGATAACATTGACCTTCTTCCTTCTAATATAGGTCTTTCTGCGGCAGAGGTTTCTCTCGTTAATGTGATGAGCCGTGAGCTTGTTCTTAAGGGATATATCGACAGTGTAAAAGATAACTATGATTACGTGATTATCGACTGCATGCCGTCACTTGGTGTCATGACAGTAAATGCACTTGCATGTGCTGATACATGTCTTGTCCCGGTACAGGCAGCATTCCTGCCGGTAAAAGGTCTGCAGGCTCTTATTAAAACTATCTATACAGTAAAGCGCAGACTTAATCCAAAGCTTGAGATTGAAGGAATACTCTTAACTATGGTAGATAGCAGAACAAACTATGCTAAAGACATTATAGCAGAAGTTAATGAAGTATATGGGAAAAGTATTCCGGTATTTCCAATTCAAATTCCGGTTTCAGTAAGGGCTACAGAGACCAGCGCTATGAGTAAGAGCATTTTTGAATATGATCCCAAAGGAAAAGTAGCAGCAGCCTATTCGACACTTACAGAGGTTGTCATGAAGAATTCATAAGGAGGAGCATTATGGCAGCAAAGAGACAAAAAATACATTTTGAGTCAGTTGAGGAGCTACTGGGTGCTCCTATCACAAAGGATGTTACTGAAGAAATACAGATTAGTCAGATCAGACCGTTCAAGAACCACCCTTTCAAGGTTATTGATGATAGCCGAATGGAAGATCTTGTAAAAAGCATTGCAGTAAATGGCGTTCTTACTCCGGTAATGCTCAGACCTTGCGAAGATGGTGGTTACGAGATGGTTTCCGGGCATAGAAGAATGCATGCCGCAAAGCTTGCAGGACTTAAAACTATTCCGGCTGTAGTGAAGGAAATGGATGATGATACCGCTGTTGTGGCAATGGTTGATTCTAATGTACAGCGAGAAGAGATTTTACCTAGTGAAAGAGCTTTTTCTTTCAAGATGAAATATGACGTTCTGAAAAAGCAGGGAAAAAGAAATGACTTAACTTGTGGAACTGAGTTCCACAAGTCAGAAGATGATGAAGATCTTGATCCTATATATGAGGACGAAGTGACATGTGGAACCGAGTTCCACAAGTTAGAACCTGAGAATAAAAAAGCAAGGGATACAGTTGGCAAGGAAGCAGGCATAAGCGGTCGTCAGGTGCAGAAATACATTAGCCTTACAGAACTTATTCCTGATCTTCTCGATTTAGTCGATGCCAAGAAAATCGGGTTAAATACCGCAGTTGATATTTCTCATTTTGATAGAGAATTGCAGAACTGGATTTATGAATACTACAGTGAGACAGGTTTCTTAAGGCCTGTTCAGATAGAAGCACTCAAGAATACTGAGAATGTAGAAAACATTTCTCATACAGTCATGACACAGATTATGAGAGATGCACTTCCAGAGAATAAGCCATCAAGAAAGGTTTCACTGTCAGAGAAAAAACTTGATAAGTATTTCCCTCCACACTTTAGTGCTAAGGAGAGAGAAATGGTTATCCTGGGGCTTTTGGAGAAGTGGCAACAGGAAAATGAACAATAATAAGGAAATGGGAGGAAGATCCAAGTGGGTTACAAGGAAGAAGAAATCAAAAAACTGAATTTGAAGTATTTCAATGGAAAGGAGTCGGAGACATATGCTTTTCTCATGGTTCCCAAGGCAATTCTGTATGACAAGGAATATGAAGGACTCAAGCTATCAGAAATCCTCATATATTCAAGTCTTCTTGAGAGAATGAAAATGGGCGGTAATATCAGCGGACACGATGAACTGGGGAGAGCATATGTCTACTGTTCATTGGAAATGGCACAGCAATTTGGGCATTGTAAAAGAAGTTCAGCTATCACAGCGCTTAAGAGCCTTGAGGCAAGAGGGATGATTGAAAAAGATACAAGATGTCCGGGAAGTGTCTCAAGATTCTATGTTAAAAACTTCCTTATCAACGATATGCAGAAGTACAAAAATCAAACTTCTGGAGCAATTGATAAAAAAAGAATCCTTGAATCTACTGGATCTTCGAATGTGGATAACTGCATACCCGTCCAAAATTTAAACTATGGAGTGCAGAATTTGAATGGGGGTAGTGTGAAATTTGAATCTGAACCCGTTCAAAATTTGGACCCATATAATAATAAAAATATAAAAAATATTAATAATAATCTCATCCCTATCTATCCCAGTAAAAGTAATAAATACAGAGCTGATGGGATTGGATTGGATGAAGATGAATGGGCATACAGAGAGTGTGTTGATGAAAATATCGAGACTGAAGCTCTTTGTCAGAATTATCCTGAGAACGCAGGGATTATCAGAGGAATAGCTGACCTCATGGTTGATGTCCTGACTTCATCCAAGGAGAAAATGGTCATTGGTGGTGAAGAGAGGAGTACCAATGTGGTTAAGGGCAGATTCATGAAGCTCACAAGATTCCACATCGAGGACGTTCTTGATAACTGGAACAAACTTGCAGAGCCGCCAATAAATCCAAGGCAGTATCTCCTGGCAATGCTTTACAACGTATCAACAACAGCTGATGCGCAATTTAAGGCAGTGATAAACAAAGACGCCAGGAATAACTTCCAGAGCGTGGAAGAAAACAATAACACAGATGATGACGAGTATATGGAGGGTTGAATATGTTTATGATCAAGTTACTTGCGAAGATAATAATGTTCCCGGTGTTCCTGATGGTTTGCTTCATCAGGACCTGGGTAGGTGTTATCTCAAAGATCGGCTGCGTGATTTTGGGTCTATTTTATCTCATTATGCTGGCAATTATCATCATGTATGCTTGCCAGCATATGTGGGGCGCTGTGATGATCGCTCTGGGAATGTCCTTCGGGGCATTCCTAGTAAGTTTCTCAGCTGTGGCTGTTGGAATGGTACTTGAAGGAATTGGAAATAAAATAGGGGATTTTTTTGTATCATAGGACTTAGTCTTTTGTTATGTGGCACATAAAGATTATTTTGTTGTTTTGATGAATTCGTCAGGTGTTCCTGCCCAAGAGATGTTTAGGAAGTGAATTGTGTAACTCGCCATGTTTCTCGGAACAGTATATTAAGAATGCTATTTTAATAAATTGGATAGGAGGATGTATTGATGGATGTCAGACAAGGAGAAAAGGTTAGTTGTAATTTGAATGTTCCGTATAGAAATATTGCATTTGTTTTATCGTGCCCCGGAAGATTAGAGCAAGAGTACAATATATTGTGCAAAGGAGAAACTGGTGAAAACTTAAATATTATTATAGGAATTTTAAACAAAGAACATAGTGATGTTTTTCAATCGACTGATAGGTATGAATATCTGCTGACTAATGCTAGTGAAAAAGTACATTATAAAGGTCATAGCTTAGACTCGGAGCCGAGTAAGGATGAAATATCTGACAAGTCCAATATTCAAAGGTTAGAAAATGAATTACAATATGCTGACTATATTATTGCAATGGGAGCTAAAGCGAGGATGGCAATAGGTTTATGCAGACTGAACGGAGTTGTTGTTGCCAATGTGTCCCATCCTAGCCCTAAGAATATGCGTTTGTTTAGAAAAATAAAACATGATGATATAGCAAAAGAAATTATTGATCAATTTCGGTTGAATGATTGTAACTAAAGATAGCTATTTTTGTGCGTAAGACTTCATTAGCGGAGACCGTTTACACCAACCATAAATCTGTGCATAAGAAATGTTGAAACGTGCTGCGGTTCCCTTGTAGTCAAGATCGTGATCAAAACAGTACTGGGTAATTTCTCTGCGTTCCATTGCTGAAACAAATCTTTTAGATTCATTAGTATAAAGCGTGCCATGAGGATGATAGGCTTTTAATTCTTTGTTTTTGGTATAGTCCTTGACCCAATTGCTTAGTGTCGCCTTCGAGGGAATGTTATACTTGGCAGCTATTTCTATAAGAGAGCCCTTGCCATCAAGATATTCCTTTACGGCATTCATTTTGTACTCTGCAGAGTAGTCTTTATTACCCTTAGTCTTAAGAAATGCAGCTTCTCCGAAATGAAGATAGCGTGGAACCCATTCATTAAGCATGGATTTAACGACTGTTTCATTGAAAGTAATCCCGTATTTTTGACATACTTCTTTGTGTGTATATTTGCCTGAAAGATAATCTTTGCATGCGGCGATTTTTGTTTCAGGTGAGTATTTTGACATAGAAACACCTCAAGACTGAAGTTAAAAGATTATAGAAATATACTATCACAAAATCTACGCTTTTTCTATGACAAACCACAATATATCGATTATAATTAATCCATGAAACATCATGTCGAGGTATTGGTAGAGATTTATAGTCGATGGATATTGAAGGGGGATAGTTTTGCAAGAAACAAAAAATGGGAAGAGAATATTGCTGATTGGAAACTGCTATACAACTGTAGCTGGGTTTCGAAAAGAAATTGTTATTGAGTTAGTAAAACAAGGATATGAAGTTTATGTTGCATTTCCGAATCATTCTCATGGGGAAAGTGAGACTGGGGAGGAGTTTGCGGTTGAAACGGGATGCCATTTTGTTGAAATAAAAATGAATAGAAGATCTATAAATATCTTTGGAGAGATTAGATCATTCTTTCAGATTGGCAGAGTAATAAAATCAGTAGAGCCGAATTGCGTATTGCTATTTACAATAAAACCAAATGTATATGGTGGAATGTTATGCGGTAGGAAGGGTATTCCCTACATAATTAATATTACTGGTTTGGGATCAGGACTTGACAGGGGGATGGTAAGTAAACTGCTTAGACCGTTATATATACAATCTGCGAATAAAGCAAATGCTGTTTTGTTTCAGAATGAAAGCGATCATCAATACTTTATCAGTGCTGGCTATTCTAACCAGAATGCTTTATTTGTTCCGGGATCAGGGGTAAATCTAGAACAGTATCATATTTTGCCATTTCCCAAAACCGATATTTGCACATTCCTGTATACTGCGAGAGTAATGAAAGAAAAAGGAATAGAAGAGTTTTTGGCGGCTGCAAGAGCTTTTGCCAATGATAAAATGGTCAAGTTTGAAATCTGCGGAGATTGTGAAGAAGGTTACAATGAAGAATTAGCACATTTGGATGAGATGGGAGTTGTTAAGTATCATGGAAGGGTTTCGAGCGTGATTCCCTATTTGGAAAGATGCAGTTGTGTGGTCATACCTTCTTTTTACCATGAAGGCATATCAAACTGCTTATTGGAAGCGGCTGCATGTGGGAGACCTATTATTACAACTAACCATCCTGGATGCAAGGAGACAGTTGATCAGGGGATAACTGGCTATTTAGTGAAAATAAAAGATAAAAATGATTTGATTAGAGCAATTAAAGAGTATCTTGCTCTTTCGATGAGCCAAAAAGAAACGATGGGATTAGCGGCAAGAAAGAAGGTTGAGAAAGAATTTGATAGAAAAATAGTAGTCAATAAATATCTGGAATCAATAAGTAAAATAGTTAGTAAATGAAGGCATGGTGGGGAATCATAGATGGTATTTAAGACGGTTTTAAAGAAAACTTATTTGTTCTTGTATAAATATGGGCTATTCAATTGGATTCCATCAAAAGCTTTTGTTGAGTTTCAATATCATATGGCAACTGGTAAAAAACTGAATTTAAATAATCCTCAAACGTTTAATGAAAAAATTCAGTGGCTGAAAATATATGATAGGAACCCTATATACAGGACTCTTGCTGATAAATATAAAGTAAGGAGTTATGTTGCTCAAAAAGTTGGGGAACAATATCTTATACCTTTGCTAGGAGTATGGGATTCGCCAGAGAAAATAGATAAAAATGTTTTGCCAGATCAGTTTGTTATTAAAAATAATCATGATTCGGGCGGAGTATTTATATGCAAAAATAAAGATGAATTTGAGTTTGACAAGGTCAAGAGCCTTCTTGGAAAAAGGATGAAAATTAATCATTACTATGTCAGCAGAGAGTGGTGTTACAAAGACATAGAAAGATGTATTCTTGCAGAAAAGTATTTAATAGACGAAGAAGTAGGAGAATTAAGAGACTATAAATTCTTTTGTTTTGCCGGAGAACCCAGATATGTTCAAGTGGATTATGATAGATTTACGAATCACAAGAGAAATATTTATGATTTGAATTGGAAACTGCTTGATTTAACTATTAAATGTCCAAACGATTCTGAGAAAAAAATCAAAAAACCTAAATGCTTTGATGAAATGATAAGTATTGCACGTAAAATATCCGAAAATTTGCCACAACTGAGGGTGGATTTATATGAAGTAAATGGGCAAGTATATTTTGGGGAAGCAACTGTATACCATGGGGGAGGATTTGAAAAGTTCACACCTTCATCTTATGAAAATGAGTGGGGCGAGTTGGTTGACCTAAAGCTTGCATTAGTAGGAGATTAAATATGGGGATTGTGTATTTAGAGCATGATAAAAATGCTGTTTATCCGGGATGGGAAAGCGCGTACAGCCCATCTGAGGATTATCCTGAATACCAATTTGAAGGAAGCGTACTAAATCATGAAAAAAACCATGTATATGAAATGGTAAGAAACAGCTTGGTACATATGGGGCTTGACGCAGAGAACTATGGGAAAAGTACATGGAATCCACTTTCAAAGTACATAAAGCCAGGGCAAACAGTATTGTTAAAGCCTAATTGGGTAATGCACTACAATATGAATAAAAAAGCAAGATCGTTAGAGATGGAATGCCTTGTTACACATCCAAGTGTAGTAAGAGCAATCTGCGATTACTGCCTTATAGCATTGAAGGGTGTCGGGAAGATAATAATTGCTGATGCTCCAATGCAAGATTGCGACTTGGAAAAGCTTTTTCAAAAGACCCATTATTACGAATTATTTGATTTTTATAAAAGAGAAAATCAACCTGTCGAATATGAGGATTTGAGATATTGCCAGTCTATTTTTAGAAATGGCGTGATAATAGAAAAAAAATATAAGGATGGTATCGGAGTAGATATTGATTTGGGAGAATTATCTATTCATGAGAAGAGGATAGGGGGAAGATCTTATCAGGTTGATAACTATGATACTCGAGAAACGGGAAAATTTCATGGCGCTAATAAGCATATATACTCAATTAACAAAGATGTTCTTTGTGCAGACTTTATAATAAATATTTGCAAGCCTAAATCTCATAGGCTTGCTGGATATACCGCAGCTATGAAGAATATGGTTGGTATATGTTACAGCAAAGCATCGCTTCCGCACAGAGTAGCTGGATCTTCAGATATGGGAGGGGATGCTTATGAACATAGAAGCAAAACCAAAAGAGTAATTGATTATATTCTAGAAAAGAAAATTCAGCATGAGAATAAAGGGGAAATATTAGTTGCAACCATAGATCGATTTATTTATGGTGGGCTATTACTGTTTATAAGAAGGTTTGGTCGAGATCCTTACATTAAAGGGATTTGGTATGGAAATGATACAATTTGGCGAACAGTTGTCGATTTAAACTATATTGTCAGGTATGCAGATAAGGGTGGGCTATTACAGTCAACTCGACAAAGAAATGAATTATGTTTTGGGGATATGATAGTAGCGGGGGAACATAATGGCCCCTGTGCGCCGGATCCCAAAAAGATGGGAATTATACTTGCCGCTGAGGATGCAAGAGATTTTGATATGGCCTTTAGTATAATAGCTGGATTTGCTAATTTGAATGTACCATTAGATAAGGCAATAAAGAATAGCGAAACGGATTACCTTCTTGGAAAATTAAAACCAATCGAATTAATCATGAATGGTGAGAAAATAGAGCAAATATGTGACTTTATACTTTTAGATGAATGGAAATATAAGGTGCATGATGCGTGGGCTCGTTGACGGAAATAAAATGAGAAATGCTTACTGAATCGTTAGATATTAGTGAATATGCTGGTAACAGCGTACAGCATAGGTGTGCTTGGGAAAGAAATATATGAGATTGCTATTTTTACATGGTGAAGGGCGTGTTTATAAAGATGATGCGGGGAATCATTATACATCTGGGTCTTATAATGAAAATGTCTGGAAAAGATATTTGAATTTATGCGACGAACTTGTGGTGGTATCAAGGGTTGACCCTCGCATTTATCCTTCTGAATATGCAAAAAATAATTTCAACTTGATTCCACCAAATATAATTTGCATATGTGTTCCGGATGTATATAAGCCGTATAAAAATTATTTTATTCTTAAAAATAGAAGGTTTATAAAGGATGCCTTAGAAAATGAAATAAAAAGAGCGGATAGAATAATAATAAGATCATTATGTGATTTCTATACAAACAACGCATTCCATTATTGCAAGAAGTATAAAAAAAGATTTTTAGTCGAAGTAATTGGTTTTGAGTTTGAACAACTGTGGATACATAGTAAAGTTGGCAAGATAGTAGCACCTTTTAATGAACTTCGTTATCGTTGGTATATGAAACATACGGAGTACGCGGTATATGTAACAAAGAAAGGATTGCAGAAAAGATATCCAACAAATGGAAAGAGTCTGGGATGCTCAGACGTAGAAATAATAGATTATAGTGAGGAGATATTATCTAAAAGGTTATCAAGAATCGATGAACAACAGAAAATTGTGGTAGGGACGGCGGCATTACTAGATATACGATGTAAAAAGCAGGAAAACGTTGTAAAAGCCCTTAATATCTTGAAAAAAAGTGGATATACCAATTTTGAGTATCAATTGGTTGGCAATGGAAGCGGAGATAGAATAAAAAAATATATCGACAAATATGGGTTGTCCGACTCGGTGAAAATTATAGGCGAACTACCTCATGAATGTATAGACGAATGGCTTGATTCAATAGATATATATATACAACCAAGTTATGTGGAGGGGTTGTCGAGAGCTATAGGTGAGGCGATGGGAAGGGCTTGCCCTGTTATTTGTTCTAATGTTGGAGCTAATGATGAGCTGATATCAAGAGAATATATGTATGATAAAAATGACATTAAAACACTAGCAAACAAGATGGTTTCACTATCCGATAGAAACAGCCAAAAAATCGCTGCCAAAAGGAATTATAAAAAAATCAAAGAGTATACCAAGGATGTTTTGGATCCAATAAGAGGAAAATTTTATCATGAGTTTATGCAAGAGTAAAGCTCAAAAAAGAATAGCATTCGTGTCATTTATTACCTCTCATGGTGGATCAATTAAAATGATGACTTGGTTAGCAAATGAATTATCACAATGTTTTTCCACTGCGTTTATAAATATAAGCGGCATGGAGGTTTATTACCCGATAGACAAACGCGTTCAGCTTTATAACGTGGATAGAAATGCGTGGAGGAGAGACTTATATAATATCCTACAGCGCGAGAAGTATGATCTGATCGTTAGTTTTGGGGATCATGCTGTATATGAGCTGGCTATATTAAGACCGATTTTTAACTATAAATTGTTGGTATCGCAAAGAAGTTCAGTATATCCGCATATGCGGCCACAGGATTATGTTAGGCTGAATATTATATTTGCGCTGAGCGATGGAATAGTAACACAGACAAAGATGATTTCTAATTATTTTGATCGTGGATTTACTAAACGAGTAAGAAAGTATATTATTCCGAATCCTATGAAAGGAAAAGGCAAGGAATGGGCTGGTAATAGTAACAAGAGAATAATATGTGTTGCCAGGATTGATATGAAGCAAAAAAGGCATGATATATTATTGGAGTCAATGCAGCTGGTAGTGAAAAGATATCCAGATGCCAAACTGGTTTTTTTTGGAGAAGAAAAGGATAATGGCTTAGAAGTATTAAGCGGCTTAATAGCAGACAAAAACCTTCAAAATAACGTCTTTTATTGTGGGGTAACGAATAATGTAGAAGATGAACTATGCAAATCCGATTTGCAAGTGCTGTGTTCGGATTTTGAAGGAATACCAAATTCATTGATCGAAGGTATTTGTGTTGGAATCCCTATTATAGCTACGGATTTTTATGGTGGAGGTGCGAGGCTTCTTTTGGGACAAAATGGTGAATATGGAACTATTGTAGAGAGGGGATCTTCGCTTGGAATGGCCCAAAAAATCATTGAGTACTTTGACGATAGAGCGGATTTTATAAAAAAAGCTCAAGATGCAAAGGAAAATGCTAAAAAGTATTCGGAAGAAAAGATTATTCAAATGTGGAGGGAAACAATTGAAGACGTTACTTTATGATTTGTATAGCGCTCAGCCAGACAAGAATGTAAAAATCCATGGGGGTGGAGAATACATAAAAAAGTTATTTGAATATCTCGTAAGTTTTAATAACGAAGAATATAAGTTGATTGTATTTTATGATAAGGACAAATTTTTAGATGATAATATTCTGGATATGATCCAAATAAGAAGAGTTGAGGCTTATGATGTAAAAAATGAAGATGATATTCAGAAACTATTAGGTCGCGTGGGTGATAGATGCGAATATTTTTATACTGGGCTCCTTGGCCTATATAAAAATATTGATTTTCCACGTGATATGAAAAGAATTGCTACTTTACATGGCTTAAGAGATTTAGAAATAGGATTTGATAGTTATAAAAGATATTACTATTCAAACAAAGCATTTTTTAAGGAAATTATAAACTTACCGCTGTACAACAGGCGTAAGAAGCTAAAGATAAAACGAACGTCTAATTTGATTGATAAATTTGACAGAATCATTGTGGATTCAAAGCATACAAGATATGCGTTACGCACATGGCTTGATGTGGATTTGAAAAAGGAAATAATGGAAGCGTATCCACCACCAACTGGAGATGCTGAAATAAGTATAACAGATGAAAAAGAAGCAAAAAGTCTTTCACGATATGCTTTGATAATAAGCGCAAGTCGCTATGAAAAGAATGCAGTAAGAGCAATTTTTGCATTGGACAACCTGTTTAGTAAATCGCTATTAGGTGACTTAAAAGTTATTGTATGTGGAAGTATTCCGGAAAAAGCTAAAAATAGGATAGTACATTTTGAGAGATTTACTGAATATGGGTATGTGTCTGGTTCGTTTTTGCAGGCATTATATAAGAACTGTGATTTCTTTATTTATCCGTCGGTAAACGAGGGGTTTGGGTATCCTCCGATAGAGGCAATGAAATATGGCAAAACATGTGTGGTGGGAGCTGTTTGTTCATTGCCAGAAATATGCGGAGACGCAGTCTACTACGTGAACCCTTATGATATAAAGGAAGTAGAAAACAGAATATTACAAGCTTGTGATTCAAAGATTGAAGAAAATACAATAAAGAATCAATACTCCACAATGAATCAATTACAAAAGGAAAGCCTTAATAAAATAAAAGATTATATATTTAAATGATATGGGATTGGATATTACTATAACACTGAGTAAAAAAAGAATGACGTACTGTATGCTGTTAGTGGTCATCATGTTTTTATATATGCCGCCTCTAATATTTGCCGTGGATCCGAGTAGAAATTTAGCATACAAAATTATCAGGAGCTCAGCGGCTATTATTTCAGCTACTCAAATACTTGTGTTTGTTTTTAGTCGAAGAGTTACTGGTAAGATATATCCGCTTTTGATAGGGATATTCTTGTTCACTATAGAAGTATCAAATTTACACTTTGGATATGCGTTTGACAAAACAACATCATTTGTAATAGACGCAATAAATATATTTGGCGTATCTTGCATGTTGTTCAATTTGCATTCAAACGAGAAAATCGATCTATTTTTTAACAGCTTTATTGCATATACAAGCATTTTGTCAATAAGCAACCTTCTTACACAAGTATTTAACTATAAGTATGGACTATATCATAATTTCAAGTTATCATGGCAAGCATATTATTTGTGTGGAAATCCAAATGCTTTTGTGTTTTTTTATACCATTACATTAGCCGTTATTTATGCAACTGCTTATAGATACAATTTATATAGATTAAAGGTATATGGCTATTTTGTAAATGCGTGTATGATATATTCAACATATCTGGGAAAGAGCACAACGGGAATGGTTTGTGCATTTTTATTCTTGATACTTAATTTTATTTTTGATACAAGGATTGTGAGATTTATAGTAAATAATTCGGTGATTTTTTTAACAGCATTTGTTGTTTTCGCAATATCAGTTTTTTGGTTTATTGGATTACGAGGGTGGTATTTGGATTCAATTAAAGAATTGATATCCAATACAGTTCATGAGAAACGAAATTTACTAACACGAGGAGAGATATGGGATTTTGCGATTAAAAGGATAAAAAAGGAACCTATACTGGGGTATGGATCCATAAACCCTCAATTATCATTTAGTAAATCTGCAGGAATAAAAAGATCAGCGCATAACACTTTTTTACAGATATTATTATACGGAGGAGTGACGGCATTTGGAATATATTTGCTTTTGTTAGTTATAGCAGTGATCAAGGCCTCCTTTGGGAGCAATAAATGGAGAGTTGAATATGTACTAGCATTTTTTATTTATATGCTGTCATTTGTTTTTGAACAAAATCCATTTTACATTGGTTTCTATATATTGTTGGTGTTGATGTTCTTGGAATCAGGTGATAGACAAAAAGGGTAGTGATAATTTCATGGAAAGTATTAAATTTCAAAGGACTGTTCAATTGGCAAAAAGTACTTTAATTCTCGTTTTTGCTAAGATTCTTTCTCAAGGTGCAAGCTTCCTGCTTTTACCTATATATACTAATAAGCTTTCCACTGCTGAATATGGAACCATTGATCTAATAACTACAATAATTTTAATAGGATGGCCTCTGGTATCTATTCAAATTGAAATGGGGGTTTTTAGATTTTTTATTATTTCAGATAGCAAGAAAAACGAGTCGGAGGTTGTTACATCTGGATTTGGACTATTATGTATAAATGTATTATTGCTATCGGTTATGTATTTAATATTTACAAGTATTTGGAATGTTCAATTCTCTTTATATGTTTGGCTGCTGATTGTTATTGAGGCATACAATGCATTTCTTCTACAATTATGCAGAGCTAGAGGAGATAATGTTGGATATGGTCTATGTACATCAGCAATTGTAATAATTAAATCTGTATTTTGTATATTGTTTCTTCTACGGTATGGGCTGACCATCATTGGTTTTCTCTATAGTGAGTTGATTGCTCAACTGTTGGGATTGATATTTCTTGTATATAAATCTGGAATATATGAATATGTTAAAGCCAATTGTTTCAAACTCACTCTTGCAGCAGATTTATTGAGGTATTCGATTCCGCTGGTTTTTAATCAGATAGCAAGCTGGGTAATAAACTTTTCGGATCGAATAATAATTGTAATGTTTCTTGAAGTGGGAGCAAATGGGATATATTCAGCGGCTTCAAAATTATCCAATATTATTTATGGCGTACTTGCAATGTTTAATCTTGCGTGGGCTGAAAATATAACAAGAAATATGCAAAGTAATGATAATAATAGGTATATTTCAAAAGCATTCAATGTTTATCTAAGACTATTATTACTTGCTATTACTATAATAATTGGTGTTCTTGCTTGTGCCTTTAATTTGCTTATAGGAATGGATTATATAGATGCGTATAACCATGTCCCGATTCTGTTGCTTGCTATGGTATTTTCTGGAGCAGCGGCTTTCCTTGGAAGCGTTTACACGGCATATGGCATAACAAAAGAAATAGCTATAACAACAATATTGACGGCTTTGATTAATATAATAATAAATATTGGTCTTATTTCTAGTATAAAGATTTATGCTGCTTCCATTTCGACATTAGTTGCATTTTTTTTCTTACTAGTATTTAGAAGTATTAAACTTAACAAATTAAAGCTGTTAGATATACAAATGAAAGGAGTTTATTTTTCCTTCGTTGTTTATGCAGCCACATGGATACTATATTCGAAAAGAATGAAAACGCTTTGTCTTTTGATAGTTTTACTTGCTACAGTGGCCTTAATAAAAATGGTTATCAATGAAACTGATTATTTAAAAAAGCGGAACAGAAATATGGGGGAGTAGATACCTGCTATGGTTTTTGGAAGGGGAGTATGAAGCATATGGATAAATTATTGATAACAGGATTTTCGGGTTTTGTTTCATCACATTTTGTTGAGTACTTGTATGACGAGTATATGAAGTATGATATATGTGGAATAGATATTAGTGAACCCAAATATGACTATAAAAAATACAGTGATCGGCTTAACATCAAGTTTTGTGTTGTTGATATGACAGATATTGGGAATGTCAATAAAATCATTAAGGAATTCAGACCGGATTATATTCTTCATTTGGCAGCATTTAGTAGTGTGGCATATAGTTGGAAACACCCATCAGAGAGTTTCATGAACAATTGCAATATATTTCTAAATTTAGTTAGCACAGTGCTGGATTTATGCCCCAAATGTAAAATTTTGTCAGTGGGATCTTCTGAGGAATACGGGAATGTCCAACATGAGAATCTACCTATTAGGGAGAACCAGAGTATTGCCCCATTAAGCCCATATGCAGTAGCAAGGACTTCACAGGAAATGCTTTCAAAAGTGTATGTCGATGCATATGGCATGGATATTGTTATGACAAGATCATTTAATCATATTGGACCAAGGCAGGATGAGAGATTTGTTGTTCCTAGTTTTATTAACAGAATTTTAAAAATAAAAGAAAATGGCGAAAAAGAGGGAGTAATTGAGGCTGGGAATCTATCGATTGTTCGTGATTTTGTAGATGTACGTGACGTTGTAAAGGCATACTACATCCTTTTGACGAGAGGTAAAAAAGGAGAAATATACAATATTTGTTCTGGAAAAGGGATTAGCCTTCAGAATGTGGTGAATATGATAGCAGCTCATATTGGTGTCAAAGTTGAAACAGTAACAAATCCTGAATATATACGCCCTAACGATAACATGGAAATAGTTGGAACCGCTTATAAAATTGAATCCGAGTTTGGGTGGAAACGAGAGTATAGCTTGGAACAGACTATAAGTGATATGGTGACCTATATGTCAAAAAACATGTAATGCTTTCGAAATGTTATTTACACTGCGGCTAAAAAATGGTGAGGAAATGAGAAACATGTATGGCTGAGTGAAGGATTGATAAAATTGTGACAAACTACAGGGAATGGGCTATAATTGAAGTATAGCGGAAGTGGAACAATATGTTATGATAATGAAATAACATTTTATGAATTTACGATTTTTGGATTGAATTATTTCATTATTATGCCGATATAAATAATGGGTGTATATGCAAATAGGGATTGTCCTGTTTATCACAGCCTATGAGGGGGTTATGATATGGCAAGAACGAATGTGGTTTCGGCTGAAAAAGTTGTATCTTCTAAAGGCAAAAAGATCATAGAACTTAATTATTGGGAAATCTATGATCATAAGCCTAATATATACAAATGGCTCAAGAGGAGCTTTGATGTTGTTGCCGCCTTGGCAGCGCTGGTTGTTTTGTTTCCGGTTTTTCTGATAACAGCTGTTGCAATTTTTGTTGAAGATGGAGGCCCAATTTTCTTTACTCAGCAAAGAGCTGGTAAAGATATGAAGAGCTTTAAGATTTATAAATTTAGGAGTATGTATAGAAACGCAGAGGCTCAGTTCGAGAAGATGCAAGTCCAAAATGAGCAGACAGGACATGCTTTCAAGATTAAAAATGATCCTAGGATTACGCGAGTGGGAAAGTTTATTAGAAGATATTCTATTGATGAGTTGCCACAACTGTTTAATATAATCAAGGGAGATATGAGTGTTGTGGGCCCAAGGCCTATTATATACTCTCAAATGGAAGAGTGTAATGCATATGAAAAACAAAGATTGATTGTTAGGCCAGGACTTACCTGTTATTGGCAGGTTTGTGGCAGAGCAAAAATCAAGTGGGATAGGTGGGTTGAGCTGGATTTACAATACATTCAGGATATGAGTATTAAAAAAGATATTGAACTGATTATTAGAACTTTTCCTGCAGTATTCGGACAGGATGGGGCATACTGATATAATTTAAGCGTGGGTCATCACAAGGATTCACGCTTTTTCTTTAGAACAGCATGACAAAATTATGGGATGGCTAGGTGCTTATATGGGTAATGAAATAAATATTATCAAAATTATAACTGATAAAGACCTCAGATTTCTGTTTCTTGAGTCAAAGGGGCTGTATAAACATGTAGGCGATGAAGAGATGATAAAACGAATATATAGAGCGAAGATGGGAAAAAATCTTAATCTTGATGAGCCGCTTACTTTGTCTGAAAAAATCCAGTGGCTGAAGCTGTACGATAGAAATAGACTGTATTATACATTGCTTGACAGGTACAAAGTGAAAAAATGGGTTGAAAAGAAGATAGGCGCCGGACATGTTGCAGATACTTATGGAGTATGGAACGCGGTTGATTGGGTTGAATACTTTAAATGTCCTGAAAAAAGTATTCTAAAGCTTACTCATAATCCGCGTGGAACATTTTACTGTGGAAAGAATGAAACAGATTTTAAAAAGTTGAAAAGGCAGATGCGAAAAGCGTTTTCGTACAATGCTTATTGGAAAGGGAATGGCAGAGAGTGGGCTTATCAATACGTTGATAGGCGAATTATGGCTGAGGAATATATTCCGGAGGTTTGGAAGAAGGGATCTCTGGAATACAGAATTACATGTTTTAATGGCAGAGCTGACATAATATCAGTGTATAAAAGGATTTCGGATAATGATATTTTATTCGAACTTTGCGGTCATTATGACAGAGAATGGAATGTGCTTCCGTTTGTCGTAAACAATATGGAAGCAGAAGGGAGTGTTCCTAAGCCAGACTTCTTAGACAAATTGATAAGGTACGCTGAGACCTTAGCCAGTGGAATACCATTTGTCAGAGTAGATGGTTATTGGATTGAAGATGACTATATGTTTGAAGGGGTGACACTCTGTCCATATAGTGGTTTTCTGAACTTTGCACCAGAGGACTGGGATGCAGCTATGGGCGACAAGCTGGAACTACCTACATTTGAATCAAGAATTGTTGAATTCCCTTCTGAGAAAATAAAAAAGGATGGTTGATTTTACCGCGCCCCGATTTGCCCCTTTTTTGACCCACATTCGCCCCTAACTTCACCTTTTTATCATTTTTTAGGCATGATATTATTATAATGCGCCAAGTGATATGAGATGCACAGCATCACATACCGCGGGGCGTATTTCTTTTGCAAAAGAATGATCTGAAATGAAGCACTGTGTTTTGACAGGGGGGTCACAACTCAGTGTTTTTTTCATGCCTTAAAACATTTGGATAAGAGAGGGGAAATAAAAATGGACTTTGAGACATTTAAAGAGAATCTGGCCAGTGATGTGAAGGAGCAGTTTTACGAGAGATACGGCAAAGAAGTAGCTGTGGAGAGTCACAAGATCGACAAGATGAATGAGACGTATGAGGCACTCACTGTAAAGCCTGAGGATGGAGTTATCGGTGTAAACCTTAACGTAGATTCACTCTACAAGGACTACGAAGAGGGCAGACCTTATGACACTATCGTGACAGGTGCTACAGAAGTGGCCGGAACAGCTCTTGAGAACAGACCGGATTTCGACATTGATGCCTTCACTGATTACGACAAGATGAAATCAACTCTTGCCATGGAAGTTGTTTCTGCAGAGAGAAACGCTGAGCTCCTTGAGACTGTTCCTCACAAGGACATCGAGGATATGGCAGTTGTTTACCGCTTTGTGATTGGTGAGACTTCGCAGGGCTCCGGTACGATCCTTGTTACTAATCAGATGCTTGATAACTATGGAATCACTCCTGAGCAGCTTCATGAGGATGCTGTTAAGAACGCACCTGAGATCAGGCCTCTTGTCATCGAGGGAATGGCAGAGGTACTTGCTAAGCAGATGGGAGTTGAGGACCTTGAGATGCTTGGTCTTAACATTCCACCTGAGCAGGAGCAGATGTTTGTTGCATCTGTAGAAGGAAACGTGCATGGTGCCGGAGTCTTGGCATACAACGATTTTATGGAGAAAGCTTCTGAACGTGTTAATAATCAGAGCTTTTTCATTTTGCCCAGTTCTATACACGAACTTCTGATTATTCCTGATAATGGTAACTTCGACCTTAAGAGCCTGGAGAATATGGTAAAAGAGGTCAATGCTACTACAGTGGATCCTGCTGACCAGCTCACTGATAACGTGTATCACTATGATGCACAGAATAAGGTCTTTGAGCTGGGTGAGAAGTTCGTAGAGCGCCAGGCAGCAAAAGAGGAAAAGGCAGCCGAGAAGAAATCTCTTCTTGGAGAGCTTAAGGCTGCTAAGGAAGAGGCTTCAAAGGCACCTAAGAAGGATGCTGCTGATATTGGCAGTAAGTCCAAGGGCGAAGCAGCTATCTGATCATATGGGCGTTGGTCTGTAAAGTTTCCGGACCGGCGCCCATTTTTGCAGAAAGTATTTCTTTTCATGAGGGGGATTAAGATATGTCAGCACAATACAACAGGGATAAATACAGTGGTGGTAAGAGTTTTCAGGGTACAAGGGATCCAATTCCGGTGGCAGGGTTAAAGCCGCATAACTGCAAAACTCCATGCCCTTATGGAAATGGAACAACTTTCTGTTTTCCATGCATGGCCAAGATCATGGATGAACACAAGAAACTAAGAAAGGCAGCGTGAAAGCGATGGAGGAACTTAAGATAAAGATTGAGCTTGATCCGGTTACAGATGGGATCATCCAGTTTCCTGGTAACTTTATGAAGGATGTAAGTGGAGATATCAGAAAGGGTCTTGTTATTGGTACGGACGAAAACTTCCGAACAGTCAATACTGATGAGATGGACAGAATCTTTGATGGGATAGGACAGGATGGATATGCAGCTCCTATTGGAGATGATTATCTTCTGTGCTTTTCCGGGAACTGCATAATGGATACGGGATATGCAAGATATCTTGTCGGCAGTGCAATCATGGTAAAAGTTGGGAAGGATTCAAGGATCAAGCCACTTACAGATATTGACATCAAGATTATGCGGACCAATTTCCAGATGGGGCTTATCACCCTAACATATGGCAGTGAAACATTTGGAGCATATCCTCTGGAGTATGAAGCCGCAGCATGAGGTGTAGCCTATGAATGAAGAAGTATCGGCAAAATATATACGCTTCTGCTATCAGGTTGGAAAGGTATCAGGCAGGGCGCTTATAAGAGGACTGGTTGCATTTATTAAGTACATGGATCAGAAATCCAAAGAACCAAAGCATGGCAAGATGACAGTAAAGCAGCTTGTTAAGCAGGGACAGGGCGCATCATCCATGGAAGTCAGTGGTGAGAGCATGCGTACTTTCAAGCGAATAGCAAACAAGTATGGAGTCGATTTTGCCATTGTAAAAGACAAGACTTCGGATCCGCCAAGGTACACATGCTTTTTCAAGGCAAAAGACATCGATGCCATAAGCGCAGTTGTAAAAGAATACTCTGCTAAGGTGGTAAAGCGGGAGCAGAAAGAAAAGCCAAGCCTTATAAAGCAGCTCCGAAAGCTAAAGGAAGAGATTGCAAAGCGTCCACGTAAGGTAAAAGAGAAATTCAAGGAGAATGTCAGATGAACAGAAAAGTAAAGAAGACAATAATCCTTAATATTCCATATTTTGCAGTGGGACTCTTTTGCACTAATCTTGGCGAAGCCTGGAGAATATCCTGGGGAAGCAACATGTCAGAAAAGATTCAGGGACTGGTCCTGTATGGTGGACTTAGCGAAGCTTTTTCCAACTTGCTTCCAAGCCTGCATCCATTTGACCTGATCATTGGAATTGCCTGTGGTTTGGCACTGAGACTGGCGGTCTACCTTAAGGGTAAGAACGCCAAGACCTTTCGCCACAATAGAGAATACGGCTCAGCGAGGTGGGGGAAACATGAAGATATAGAACCTTTTGAAGATCCTGATTTTAAGAACAACGTGATCCTGTCGCAGACAGAGCGCATTACCATGAACTCCAGACCCAAAGACCCGAAGTATGCCAGGAACAAAAATGTTCTGATAGTAGGTGGTTCCGGTTCGGGCAAAACAAGATTCTGGATAAAACCAAATCTTTTGCAGCTCCACAGTAGCTATGTTTTATCTGATCCAAAAGGCACTTTATTGGGCGAAGTTGGCAACGTGTTTCTGAAAGCCGGTTACAGGATAAAAATCTTCAACACTATTAATTTCAAGAAGAGCATGAGATATAATCCCTTTGAATATATCCATTCGGAGACTGATATATTAAAGCTTGTCACGACTCTGATGGCAAACACTAAAGGGGAAGGCACTCCCGGAGATCCGTTCTGGGAGAAGGCTGAAAAGCTCCTATACACGGCGCTTATCGGCCTGATATATTATGAGGCTCCTGAGGAAGAAAGGAACTTCAATACTCTTGTTGAAATGATCAATTCCATGGAGATAAGAGAAGATGATGAATCCTTCAAAAATGCAGTGGATATCCTGTTTGAGAGACTTGAAAAAGAGAAGCCTGACCACTTTGCAGTGAGGCAGTATGCAAAATATAAATTGGCTGCCGGCAAGACAGCTAAAAGTATTTTGGTGAGTTGCGGTGCCAGACTGGCTCCATTTGATATTCCGCAGGTAAGGGACATCATGTCATATGATGAACTGGAGCTGGATAAGCTGGGGGATAGAAAGACTATTCTTTTCCTCATCATGTCAGACACAGATTCGACATTTAATTTCCTGTTGGCAATGATCTACTCACAGATGTTCAATATACTGTGTGAAAAAGCAGATGATTTCTATGGTGGAAGACTTCCGGTTCATGTGAGGTGTCTCATAGATGAGGCAGCAAATGTCGGACAGATCCCTAACCTGGAAAAACTTATGGCAACTATACGAAGCCGTGAGATATCTGCAGCACTTGTCCTTCAGGCAAAGTCGCAGCTTAAGGCAATCTACAAGGATAATGCAGAGACCATCTGCGCAAACTGTGATTCACAGATTTTCCTTGGTGGTACAGAGCAGTCTACTCTTAAGGACTTAAATGCCACTTTGGGCAAAGAAACCATTGATATGTACAATACCGGAGAATCAAGAGGTTCACAGCAGAGCTACAACATGAATTATCAGAAGCTCGGTCATGAGCTTATGAGTGTTGATGAGCTTGCAGTCATGGATGGCAGCAAGTGTATAGTGCAGGTAAGGGGCGTAAGACCTTTCCTGTCAGATAAATACGACCTTACGCAGCATCCCAACTATAAGTACACAGCGGATGCGGATAAAAAGAACTGGTTTGATGCTGAGAAGTTCTTAAATCATGAACTGAAGCTCAGACCTGATGATGAATATGAAGTCATCGAAGTAGCAGAAGAATAAGATAAGAGGCCCTCCTTCATGTCAATAAAAGGCATGGACGTAAGGGCTTTTTATATTGCCTGGTAACAGGCAGGCATGGCCATGTACCGGGAGTCAGTCGACGGGCTTTCGGAAAGTAACTATCAACCGACATCACAGCAATATGAGTGATGCCGCTAACCAACAAAATTTATTGGAAGGAGAGAAAAAACTACCACAAATATATCATGCGACAAAAAAGCGACAAAACCCTTCTAGGGTTTACTCGAAAATGTCGAAAGCCGCATGTGTGCTGTGTTTGTGGCGTTTTTTGGTTTTAAGAATTATGGGATTTTTTAACTCAGCAGTAGGAACATTACAGACAGTAGTTATCGCACTTGGCGCAGGACTTGGAGTATGGGGTATCATCAACCTCCTTGAAGGTTATGGTAACGACAATCCAGGTGCTAAGAGCCAGGGAATGAAGCAGCTGATGGCGGGAGGTGGTGTTGCCTTAATCGGAACAACACTCATTCCTCTTCTTTCAGGTCTTTTCTGATCTGTCAGAAGAAAAATAAAAACTGAATATGGAATAATACAGAGCCAGACGGAAATGGCGACATTTCCGAGTCTGGCTCTGTAATTAATAACAACGAAACAAGAACAGGAGACACAGATTGGACAGATTATTTGAACAGATTGAGGAGCATTTAAAAGAGCTGATAATCCCTTATCTCATGAGCTGTCTGAGCTCGATGTTTAACTGCGTGAATGATGAGGTGGGAGCAATTGCATCTGATGTGGCAACGACTCCATCAGCTTTTTCTCCATCAGTCTTTAACATGATCAGAAACATATCCGATACTGTCATAATGCCGATTGCAGGCATAATCCTGACCTTTGTGGCCTGTTATGAATTGATACAGCTTATAATCAGCTACAATAACCTGGCTAATTTCGAGACCTGGTTTATATGGAAGTGGGTGTTCAAGACAGCCATTGCTGTGGAACTTATCACACATACCTTTGATTTCACAATGGCAGTGTTTGATGTGGCACAGCATGTGATCACAAATGCCGGGGGAATCATCAGCGCATCTACAGCTGTTGATGCATCAGCACTTGCGTCTATGCAGTCAACAATTGAGGCTATGGATATATGGAGCATCTTTGCACTGTTTTTTCAGGTTTCAATCATAATGATCCTGACGCAGCTTTCATCGAAGCTTATTTTTGTAATCATCATGGTTCGTATGATTGAGATCTATATGTATGTTTCCATGGCTCCAATTCCATTTGCTACATGGGGAAATAAAGAGCACAGCGCCATGGGCATGCATTTTGTAAAGAGCCTGTTCGCTCTAGGATTCCAGGGATTTCTCATCATGATATGTGTAGGTATTTATGCAATGCTGATCGCATCAATTTCATTTTCATCAGATATAGTCGGATCGCTCTGGAGCGTTCTTGGATATACATTCCTTCTTGGATTGTCCCTTTTCAAGACAAGCACAGTGAGCAAGGCTATCCTGAATGCAATGTAACAGGAGGATTATTATGGCAGCTTCATACACCAGTGTCCCCAGAGACTTAACTAAGGTAAAGAGCAAGGTCATATTCAATTTAACAAAACGGCAGATCATATGCTTTATTGTGGCGGCGCTTATAGGAGTGCCGTCATTTTTTCTTATAAAGAATGTGGCTACAGTAAACGTGGCAGTTATGGGAATGATGGTGATCATGATGCCAATTTTCTTTTTTGCCATGTATGAAAAGAATGGAAGACCTTTGGAAGTCTACCTGGGACATTTTATAGAGGCCATTTTCATAAGGCCTAAGAAACGTCCGTATAAGACGGATAACTATTATGCAGCCCTCATGAGACAGGCAGCTGCAGAGAGGGAGGTGGAAAAGATTGTTCGTGCTTCCACTAAAGAATAAGAACACAAGAGAGTTTGATATGCCGGAAGGGCTGTCAAAACGTGAACAGAAAGAAATAAAAAAGATCATAAAGGATGCGCAGAAAAATGATGGGACTCCAAGAACTGCGCAGCAGACACTGCCTTTTGAGAGGATATTCCCGGATGGAATATGCAGAGTCGGAATGGATTACTATACCAAAACAATCCAGTTCCAGGATATAAACTACCAGCTTGCACAGCAGGAGGATAAGAAAGAAATATTTGAGGAGTGGTGCAGCTTCCTCAATTTCTTTGACAGCTCTGTGCATTTCCAGCTTTCTTTCATGAACTTTGCAACAGAAGTAGGGGATTTTGAAAAGAAGATTAAGATTCAGCATCAGGATGACAGATTTAATGATGTTCGTGATGAATATTCCGGAGTCCTTCTTAAGAACATGGAGGCAGGAAATAATGGCCTTACAAAGACCAAGTATATTACATTTGGCATCCATGCCGATTCCATGAAGTCAGCAAAACCAAGACTTGTGCATATCGAGATGGATATCCTTAATAATTTCAAGACTCTTGGCGTTTTGGCCCGAACATTAAATGGATATGAGAGGCTGGAGCTGATGCATAAACAGATGCATATAGGCGATATGTCCAAGTTCCATTTTGACTGGAAATATCTTGTAAAAACCGGGCTTTCACCAAAAGATTTTGTAGCACCAAGCTCTTTTGAGTTTCCGACCGGAAGGTATTTCAAGATGGGAGATACATGGTGTGCCATGAGTTTTCTTTCCATCGATGCATCGGACATCAGTGACAGGATGCTGGCGGAGATCCTTGGTATGGAATCAAGTCAGATCGTTACAATGCACCTGCAGTCTGTAGACCAGAATGAGGCTATAAAGACAGTAAAGCATACCATAACGGAGCTCGACAGAAGTAAGATAGAGGAGCAGAAAAAGGCAGTCCGTTCCGGGTATGATATGGACATAATTCCTTCAGATCTGGCTACTTATGGCAAGGATGCCAAAGACCTTCTGAAGGAATTACAGCAGCAGAATGAGAGAATGTTTCTTCTTACGTTCATGATCATGAATACAGGAAAAACCAAAGAAGAGCTTGAAAACAATATCTTCCAGGCATCTTCAATAGTGCAGAAGCATTCATGTAACCTTGTACGTTTGGATTTCCAGCAGGAGCAGGGATTGGTAAGTTCTCTGCCACTTGCTTACAACGAAGTGGACATACAGCGCGGAATGACAACTTCAAGCACAGCTATATTTGTTCCTTTTACTACACAGGAACTGTTCCAGGATCACAGGGGAGCGCTTTATTATGGACTTAATGCTCTTTCAAACAACCTTATCATGGTTGACAGGAAGCTCCTTAAGAACCCTAACGGCCTCATTCTTGGTACACCTGGTTCCGGTAAATCTTTTGCTGCAAAAAGAGAAATAGCCAATGCTTTTATGGTCACGGATGATGATATCATCATCTGTGATCCTGAAAATGAGTATCGTGCAATGGTCGAGTACCTCGGAGGCCAGGTTATCCGTATCAGTCCTACATCAGACCAGTACGTTAATCCAATGGATATCAACATGAACTACTCTGATGATGACAATCCGGTGATGCTCAAAGTGGATTTTATTTTGTCTCTATGTGAACTTATCCTTGGTTCAAGGGACGGACTAAAGCCTGCGGAAAGAACTGTCATCGACAGATGTACGAGGATGATCTATAGAAAATATCTTGAGGATCCAAGACCGGAAAACATTCCAATCCTTGAAGACCTTTATAATGAACTTTTAAGGCAGGAAGAGCCTGAGGCAAAGTTTGTGGCAACTGCACTTGAAATTTATGTTTCGGGTTCACTTAATGTTTTCAATCACAGAACAAATGTTGATATCAATAACAGAATAGTCTGCTTTGATATAAAGGACCTTGGCAAACAGCTCAAAAAGATAGGAATGCTTATCGTAGAAGATGCAGTATGGGGCAGAGTTTCGGCTAACCGTGAACTTGGAAAGAGTACAAGGTACTATATAGATGAAATGCACCTTCTTTTGAGGGAAGATCAGACTGCTGCGTATACAGTAGAAATCTGGAAGCGTTTCAGAAAATGGGGAGGTATGCCGACTGGTATCACCCAGAACATCAAGGATCTGCTGGCTTCCCGCGAAATTGAGAATATATTTGAGAACTCTGACTTCATTCTCATGCTCAATCAGGCGGTAGGAGACAGATCTATTCTTGCAAAGCAGTTAAACATAAGTCCACACCAGCTTTCGTATGTTACTCATTCGGGAGAAGGTGAAGGGCTTATTTTTTATGGCAACGTTATCCTGCCATTTGTAGACAGGTTCCCGAAAGAGACCATGCTTTATCAGGTTATCAATACCAAATTTATTGAAAAGAATGGCAATAAGGCTGATGCAGATAAAGCGTCAGCCTGAGCCTTTAAGGAGATGAATGATGGATGAAAGCTTATACACAAGGGATAATTCCAAGAATAAGGGGCCAACCCAAAGAGAGATGACTCATGCTGACAAGCTTATGAATAAAGAGTCTGCCAAGAAGTATTATGGGGAGAAGTTCAGACAGGAACGCTCAAAGAAAGATACTTCAAAGAAGACTCCAGAAGATATACGCCACGAGAAAGTTAAAAAGCAGACTGTAAATGCTGAAAAGACTCGAAGACAGAAGGATTCCGCAAAGAAAGCTGAGCAGAAGGCTGCAAGGGAGAGAACAAAAGCAGGGATTACTGAAGCTGCAAGCCGTGTAGGAGTCGCTGCTTCTATTGTAAGTGATATTTCTGGTGCGAACAGTGAAGATCAGAATAAGGATGAGAGCAGTGTTGCCGAGGAAGCTTTTGATACCGGCGGATATATTGCCAGTGGTGCGGTTAGTCATGTCACCAGCAAGATAAAGCACAGTAAGTACAGCAATAAGCTCCATCAGGGAAAAAATACTGAGAGCACTGCAGAAAAGGCTGCCAAAGAGCGCATGAAAAAAGAAATGCAGAGACAAGCTGCTGCTAAAAATGCTAAGACCGCTGA
>JAEEGF011838315.1_pt1 | contig 71613 bp, 62 predicted proteins | sample 9134171 | NCBI WGS metagenome assembly JAEEGF01 (sample SAMN16246542, study PRJNA631951) | gut metagenome | biome: gut microbiome; feature: rumen; material: AP-attached | host: Bos | place: Iran: Karaj | collected 2018-10 | reverse complement strand
AGATACGAGGTACCCATGTAGGGATACAGCGCTATCGTGCCGATCTTGTACTTGTCTCCGTCCTCTTTGATCGAATCGTCGGGGACTCTGACCGTCAGGCCGTCCTCCGTCAGGCTCACCTCTATCGTTAAACCGACCTTGTAGGTGGTCCAGAACAGCGTTGCGGTAAAGCCCGTATCGGTGTAAGTCACTTTTTTCGTGACATTGTCGTTAAATGTGTTTGCCTGCTTCGTGTCGTCGCTTCCGCTGATCAGCGTCAGAACGACCGCGGAGTTCATCGCTCCCCACCAGGTCTTGTTTGCCAGGCCGTCGTCATAGCTCGTGAAAGACTCCATGAACGCGCCCGTTTTATTGTCGGTGATGGTCAGACCGAGCGTATCCTCGTTGACCTGCATCGTATATCTGCTGTTTGCGCCTGCGGTCTGTATCTTCGCGGGTGCCGCCTCTCCGTATACGGAGCCGACTCCCACGCAGGTCAGGAGCTGTGCGGTGATAAGCAGTGTCGCCGCAAGCATCGAAATAATCTTTATCGGTTTACGGTTCAATCTTATACACCACCTCTCTCGGTATCTGCTGCAGGAAGTCGATCACCTGCGACCAGAGTACATAGATAATGAATGCCAGGAGGCATACGATCAGGATCGTAAACAGTGTCAGCAGTATGATCTTTACTGTCTCGCCGACAGAATAGTCGTTGATCTCCTTGACCGCGATGAAAATGAGCACCGCGATCCAGGTCAGCATGAAGAGCCTGCCGAAATCGACGAAAAATCTCTCGTTGTCGGTGATCACATGCGACAGCAGGAATATGAACGGCATGAAGCACAGATAAGGTCCGAAGCCGTATATGAACGAGCAGTAGATCTCCTTGAGCTTTCCTTCGCCGTCATTGATCGTACACATCAGGTAGTTGCAGCCTACCGCCAGTACCAGCGCCAGCGCTATCATACCGATGTCCGATACGATATCGTAGCTGCCCTCACGCACCGTTTTTGTGATGAAGCCGCAGAAATACTTGTTGATCACGAATACGACCATCATCAGGACCAGCAGTATGTTCGAGCTTAAGAGCGATACGCTGTTGTAATGCTTGATCCCGTAGCAGCCCTCGATCGGATGTCTCATGAAATAGAACATATATCTGAGCTGCTTTATCAGTCTTTTTTCTTTAAAGTTCTTTAACAGAATACGGGGCTTTACGAGAATGCCGAATTTCTTATCGAGCGCCTTGAGCACGAACCAGACGAGCGCGATCGCGGCGACGATCAGAATGACTGCCGTCAGATTATGCTTAAGCCACGCGGCCCTGATCTCCCAGAAAGAATCCGAGTAAGTATCGAGATCCTTTGCCAGCTTCGAGTATTTCAGCGCGCCCGCGTAATCGCCCTCCTTATAGAGGGCCTTTGACATCGCCATGTTCGCGTAGTCAAAGAGATTGTTCATCTCGAGGACCCTGTTCAGGGGCTCTTTTGACTCTGTGTAGCGTCCCTTTGAGAAAAGGTAGAGCGCGTCATGCAGGTGGTCGGTAAACTCGGTGGGTTTATAAACCTGGATCTGGGCTTTGTCGGAATCGAGCACGTATATCTTGTCGTCGGTGCCGATGCGGATCGCCTCGACCTTGGTCGACAGACCGATCCTCTGCTCGCCGTCGTCCGCTCCGCCGAAAACAAAGAGCAGGTCGCCGTCATTGTTGTATTCGTAGATATATCCGCTCTGAGCCGCAACAAAAGCGTTGTCGTGATTGCCGACAGCGACCGCTGCGGGCAGATCCTCGTACGACTCGGGCTCGATCATGTTGACGCCCGCGATGTTGAGTCTCTTTAATGCCTCTTTTTTCTCGCCTCGTGTTACGGTGTAGATAACGCCCTTGTTATCGATGGCGAGATTGTCCGGAGTCGCGGGCAGGTTGCTGAGCTGTTTTGCTCTCTGCGCCTCTGTGAGCACCGCTCTCCAGATGATGGTCCAGAGCGAAGCCCTGGTGCTGTTGGTGCCGAAATATCCGAGGAAGGTACCGCCCTCCGCAGGGCTTATCTCAACGATACCGTTTGTGTTTGACTCGCAGATGACGTACATGGTACCGAAGGAATTGACCACGAGTTTCAGCGGAAGGAAATCCTGTGACTCTCCGTACATCGCCGAATCGGGCTTTCCGTAGGTGTCGGTAAGGTTACCCTCTGCGTCGAAAACAAATATCGATTTCGCGTCACGGTCAGCGACATAGCAGATATGCTCGGGCGTTACGAACAGTCCTCTCGGAGACTTTAAGATGCCTTCGCCGAATATCATGACAGGCTCCGCATCCATCGTGGAAACAACGACTCTCTTGTTGCCGCTGTCGAGAATATAGATGTATCCGTCATCAAGCAGCATGAAATCGGTAGGCTGTTTTAAGCTCTCCTCGCCGATCTTCGTGATCGTCGTATAAGGCAGATACGCAGTCTGCGTCTCGATCGTCGAGCCGTACCCGTCGACCGTGTAGGTCTTATAGGGCGTATCGGCGCTGATCCTGTACGGCTGCGCGAAGCAGCCCGCAAATAAGATCGCGAGAAGCAGAACGATCACCGTTCTGAAGCCTGTGGGTTTCTTTTTCATGGTCTGATAAGTCTCCTGTAAATAGCAAAGCCTTTATTTGATCCCGGAATATGCCATGGTGTTCATAACATTCTTCTGTAAGATGCAGAAAAGAATGAGGTTCGGCAGGAACATGATAAGAGACGCCGCTGCCGCGACTCCCTGTCCGGCTACCGTGTTCGAGGTCGCGCCGGCCAGCGTGTTCATGTAGAACGCCAGGCTTTTGAGCGACTCGTTGTTGATGTAGTAATTCGATGTCTCAAGGTTCGTCCACACCTGCTGGAATACCAGGATCGCGGCAGTCGCGATCGCGGGTTTTATAAGAGGCAGGATGACCTTGCGGTAGATCGTCCATTCCTTTGCCCCATCCATGTAGGCCGCCTCGATCAGCGAATCCGGAACCTGGTCCACGAACTGCTTCACAAGGAACAGGCCTACAGGCAGCGCAACGAGCGGAAGTATCTCCGCCCAGAATGTGTCGATCAGCCCGAGCTTGTTTATAACAAGGTATCTCGGGATCATGACCGCCACAGATACGAACATCAGCGCGATCTGGTTTACCTTCATCATCGTATCGCGGCCTTTAAAGCGAAGTTTGGAGAGTGCGTAGGCCGCCATCGTTGAGAAAAGGAGTGAACCGAACACTACCGCGCCGGTGATCAGTATGCTGTTGAAAATGTATTTCGAGAGCGGAATGCTGGCCGATCTCGAAGCCTTGATCAGTGCCCTGAAATTATCTAATGTGGGGTGCGTGGTTATAAACTTCGGAGGGAACGCGAAGAGCTCCTCCATCGGCTTAAACGCATGGAAAAAAATGAATACGATCGGGAGGCCGGTCAGCAGCACCATCGGAAGTATCAGCAGATATATCTTGATCTGGCCTTTTTCAAAGCTCTTGGGATTCATTTTATGTCCCTTGTAAGCTGCCATTTCCTGTTCCTCCTTAATCTTTTTCTCCGAAAAGCTTACCCGAAAGTGACGAGAATATCTGAACGATCAGGAGCAGCACTACCGAAACGGCCGCCGCATAACCCATCTCGTATCTGATGAAGCCGTAATCTTCAATGTGGTTGACTATCAGCTGCGCCGCATATCCCGGAGTGGGATTGCCCGCGAGCAGTGTCGAGATCATACCGTTCTGGAACGCCCCGACTATCTGCATAACCGCCGCAAAGAGCATCTGCGGCTTCATGCTCGGGATCGTAACGTAGATCATTTCCTGGAACCGGTTTCTGACTCCGTCGATCGCGGCCGCCTCGTACAGCGCCTCGTCGACGTTCAGCAGACCTGCGAGTATTGAGAGGAAGCCTACGCCCATGCTGCTCCAGAGTCCGATGATTATAACGATCGGCAGCAGGAACTTTGTATTTACCAGCCACTGTACGGGCTCGTTTATCGCGCCGATGCTCATCAGCCAGCTGTTGAAATATCCTGTCTGGTCGCCGGTGAACATGATCTTCCAGAGTACCGCCATCGCGACACCGGTCGTCATGCTCGGCGAATAAAGTATCAGGGCGAATACGGTCCTGGGTCCCTTTGTGAGGTTTGCCAGTCCCCATGCCAGCAGGAATGAGAGCACATAGCCTCCGACTCCGACGATCAGCGCGTATTTGACCGTGTTCGGGAGAACGAATTTCATGAACGTGTCATCGCTCGTGATAAGGTTGATATAGTTGAGGAAGCCTACCCATCTCGGGCGCTCGATCGCATTGAAGCCGGTAAATGACAGACCTATCGCGATGACAACGGGCGTCAGTATGAATATCACAAACAATAGGGCATACGGAAGCACGAATAAATATCCGCTCTTCTGGTTCCTGCCCGGCTTTTTGCGCCTTTCGATCATTCTCATCACGTTCATGTCCCTTTCCTATTTGCCCAGGATCTGTCTTACCCTCTCCACCGAGGGCACTTCGTATTCGCGGATAATATTGCCGTCCGCGTCAATATATCCGAACTCTTCGAGTTTTCTCGCGGTCTCCCTGTTTACGATCTTGACCGCTTCGTCTATCCTCGAGCGGACCGTCTCGCCGTTAACGACCACATCGTTAAACGCGTTCGAGAGCTCACGCTCGAGCATGTAGCTGCCGAGAAGTCTCGGAGCCTCAAGTATGCATCCCGCCTGCTCCATGATGATGTCCTTATCCGCCGAAGGGTAAGGGAGCATCGCGAATGCTTCGAGATTGGCCGTAGGCCATATGTATTCGTCACCGTACATGATCTGTACCATCTGGCCGAACTCCGCCTGGACCTCAGCCTCGGACCACCATTTCATGAACTCCCATGCCTGCTGCTCTCTCTCATCGTTCGATCTGAACATAACGGTGGATTCTGCGCCGCCCGACATGTACCTGTAAACCTCACCGGTCGCCTCGTCGCGTACGCCGGGCACGGGCGCGATCGCCCATGAATTCTCGATCTCGGGAGCCGCGTTAAGTATCAGGTTATATGAGTTGAAATCAGCGATGCCTATCGGCAGGTCGCCGTTGCGGAAATGCTGGTAAAAGTTGGGAACGTCCACGGGCATGTTGTAGAGTGTGAACAGATCCGTAAGCGTTGTAAATCCGTCTATGGTCTCCTCGGAATCGATCATCAGCTCCTGCGCCGTCCTGCCGTAGAGCACTCCGCCCTTCTGGAATATCAGAGGGGTCACGCCGTGGAAGTTGCGCATCGTGAGCATCGCTCCTGTCGGATAATATGCGTTCAGGCCTCTCATCTGCAGATCCGGCAGCATCGCGATCAGTTCGTCGATGGTGTCGGGCACTTCGAGTCCGAGCTTTCCGAGGATATCCGTCCTGTAGAACAGAACATAGAAATTCATGGTTTCGGGCAGCGAGTACAGCCCGTCTCCTATTATCGAAGGCACCAGCAGGCCGTCGCTGTAGCGCCCGAATATCTCGCGGTAATCGCTGAATTTGGTCAGGTCCACGAGCGCGCCTCTGGCTCCGATCTCAAACGGTATGGAGTAATTGATGCCGGTCGCGATGTCGGGAGTGTCGCCCGATGCGTTCGAAAGTATCAGCTTCTGCGCGTCGGTCATCAGCGAGAGATCTACCTGTATGCCGGTCGTGCGCGTGAATTGGTCGTCGATCATCTTCTGCATGATCTCGACGTACTGACGCGGACGGTTCACCCATACCTGGATATGGGTCTTATCTGTATTGCTCGAGGAATAGCTCTGTCCGAAGAAGGAATAAGCGAATCTTCCGAGCGAAAGCCTGATGCTCTTAAAGAAGCCGGCCTTTGATGAGGGAACCTTTTCCCCCTGAAAAACGTAGATCCTGTCGATCGCCGTATTGTTCTTGCCGATTATGTCAACGAAATTGGCGAGCTGCGTATTGATCGAATTGGTGCTCGTAGCCAGCTCATCCACGCGGTAAACGAGCTCATTGGGCTCATCTGCGAGGCTCTTGAGCTGCTTTGCGGCGATGATCAGATACGCGAAAGCGGCAACATCCTCGGCGTTCTTCGCGCCCACCAGAGCCGCTGCGCTATCCGCGATCGAGTACAGGTCGCCGACCCAGCCGTAGAGTCTTTCTTCGATATCGGGGATGTAGCGGTTAAGCTTCAGATCCCTGTATTTGTCCTTGTTCGTTCCCGCGACCTTGGTGACCTCGAGTGAGAGATCGCTGATGCCGCTCATGATCGCGTCCACAGCCTCGAGCGCGTATCTGACGGGGTCCTCACTGATCGTAAACGAGACGGTGTGCTCTCCCTTATCGAGATAAACGCTTAGCTTATCGCCGTTTTCATCCGTAAGCGCCGCGGTCGTGTACTTGGTCGCGTACTGCAGCGGATAATTGTTGAAAGCGGTATTCGGTATCTCACCGTCCACCCTTACGTCAAAGAATACGGGGAAGCCGTTTTTCTCCGACTGTCTGTAGTTCAGTGCGATATAATAGTATCCCGCCTCAGGCGCGTCAAAACGGTATGTCACCGCCTGTCCGGCCTCCGAGAACGAGTCCTCGTCGAGCGTGTTGAGCACGGTTTCTTTCGTGTATGCCGGTGAAACCGATGAGGAATACTCACCTACCGAATGTATCGAAGAATCGTTTCTGATATAAAAATCCTCGCCCTCGATCTCTATCAGGGCGCTGCCCTCAGCCTTTGCCGAACCGCTGTAGGCCGGTACCGACACAGGTGCCGAAAGCGTGATGTTTCCGAGCAGGAAAGTACCTTCGCCGACACTGATCGTAAAGGTCCTGACTCCCGCCTCGAGCTGTACCGAAAGAGGCAGCGAATATCTGTAGCCCGCGTCGGAAAGCTGTTTTTTCTCCCATCTGATGAGCTTATCGGGAAGTGTCACGATCTCGTTGCCGTAGCGGTCATAGCTCTTATCCGCGCCCGAAACCCATGAGGTCTCGAACTTAAGGCTCCTCAGCTCGTAGAAATCGTACTTTCCGTCGATCATCAGCGAAAATTCTATGGGAAGTATGGAACTGTCGTAGGAAAGATACTCAAAGCCTATGCTGTAGAGCGCCGTCTGCGGGACCTCGACCGCAACCTCGATCACGTCGCCGTGCCTGAGCGCGGCGACGGATGAGGAATAACCATAACTGTCAGAGGTTAAGAAGCCCGCATACTCCGGCAGGATCGCGTCCGACATAACAGTCACGCGGTCCTCCCCCGCATATGCTTTGGCGGTATATCCTTTGCTTACGCTCGTATAGCCGGTGGCCATGCGTTCCGCCGCGATCTGCATATCCGCGAGAGACACGTACGCATCCGTATCCGTGCCGGCTCCGGCCCGCGACATCTGCGAAAGTCCCGCAGGTACGCCAAGCACCATGCATAATGCAAGCAGTACGGCACAGAACCGTTTTGTAAACCTGCTTCCGAACATAAGCATCCTCCCAAAATCAAGTCAAAAATCAAATATCAAGTGCAATGTGGAGCACACTGCGCGCGGGCATCTTGATCTTAAGCCCGCTGCCCTCTGCGGTGTAATCAGTGAACTGCTCCGCGTGTACGGTCTCCGGCGCGTCAAAGGTGTTGTGAGCCTGCATGCTGCCGGTCACGATCTCCGCGCAGGAACCCTTGATCACGGTATCCGCAAGAGACGCCCTGATCTCGCATCCGTCTGTTGCGGACAGGTTCGTAAGAGTGATATGGATCTTTCCGTCCTTTCCGAGCGATACCGACTCGGTGAGATTAGGAACCATCTTCTTTTCATCAAGGCCGACCTTTGCGGTCTCGATAAAGCTGTCGAGCAGCTCACCGTCCTGATGGTGCTTGTACATGTTGAATACATGATAGGTAGGCGTCTTGATCATCTTCGCTCCGTCTGTCAGGATCACCGCCTGGAGCACGTTTACGAGCTGCGCGATGTTGGCCATCTTTACGCGGTCGCAGTGCTTGTTGAATATATTAAGGTTAATACCGGCAACCAGAGCGTCGCGAACGGTGTTCTGCTGGTAGAGGAATCCGGGATTGGTGCCGGGTTCGACATCGTACCATGTGCCCCACTCGTCGACGATCAGGCCGACCTTATGCTCTTTGTCGTATTTGTCAAGGATAGCGGTATGGCGGTTGATGAGCTCTTCCATGAAGAGTGTCTTCGAAAGTGTCTCATACCATGCCTTCTCATCGAAATCGGTAGCGCTGCCCTTATGGCTCCACTCATAAGGAACCGTATAGTAATGCAGCGAGATACCGTCCATGAAGCCGTGCTGTCCGCCGCAGTTGCGGAATGCCTCCTTACATACGCCGTCGGTCCAGTCATAATCGGCCGCGTTAGCGCCGCAGGCGATCTTGAAGATGGGCTGCTTGGGATCGTAGTTGCGGATATAGGTCTGATATCTGCGGTACATATTTCCGTAGAAATCCGGGTTCATGTTTCCGCCGCAGCCCCAGTTCTCGTTGCCGACGCCGAAATAATCGACGCGCCAGGGTGCCTCATGACCGTTTTCCTTACGCAGATCCGCCATCGGGGATACTCCGTTGAAGGTCATGTACTCCACCCACTCGCTCATCTCCTGAACCGTGCCGCTGCCCATGTTTCCGTTAACATACGACTTGCATCCGAGCTGCTCCACAAGCTCCATGAACTCGTGGGTACCGAAGCTGTTGTCTTCGACAACTCCGCCCCAGTGAGTGTTGATCATTTTCTTACGCTTTTCCTTAGGACCTATGCCGTCCTTCCAGTGATACTCGTCGGCGAAGCATCCTCCGGGCCAACGCAGAACAGGTATCTGCATTTCCTTAAGGGCTTCAACGACATCCTTGCGCATGCCGTTCACGTTCGGGATGTCCGAATGCTCGCCGACATACAGTCCCTCGTAGATGCATCTGCCGAGATGCTCCGAGAAATGTCCCTGAAGTTCAGGGTTGATGTGTCCCTTTTTGTTCCTGGGATTGATAAAAAGATTAAACATGTGCGCACTCTCCTTAGTGTTTTTGGTTAAGTAAACAATGAGAAAAACTAACCGAAAACCGCAAATAAAACATCTGCTTTCACCCGGGTAAGCATCCAAAAAAGCGCAAAAAAGCTGATAAATCCGCCGTTTTTGAGCCCGTCTTATTATTTAAGTATTCGCTTAACCTTTTCATTATTTGCTTAATCTTTAACTTAAACATACTACGTTTCACACTTTCCCGCAATAGTTATTTTGCAGTTCGACGTAAAAAATCGCGTCTGATTTTTGTGCAATATTACCATAAAAATACCTTTGAAATCCCCATAGCAACGTGCTAATATAATTTTGAGCATTTGCTTTAGTATTTCATTTTTCACTCAAATGTGAGCAATTTGATACTGTTTGCTTTAGTTTTCAGTTTAATCAATACAATTTGGGGAGGTTCCTAATGTTATATCTTCAGTCACTGCAGGAGGCAGAAGAAGTTTTCAAGGCACTCAGTGCCCCGATGAGACTTCAGATCATGGAATTGATATATAAAAATGAACATATGAGCATGAACGATCTCGCCGAGGCCCTGGGCCTCACGAACAGCGCGATCTCGCTCCATGTCAGCAAGCTGGAGGCTGCGGGGCTCGTGACCATACAGACCACTTCGGGCAAAAGGGGCGTCACCAAAAATGTCAGACCGCTCTACAGCCGCCTGATCGTTGATATGTCTCCCGATTTCGGCAGCGCGAACCGTCCCTGCTATCAGGATTCGATCTCCGTGGGATACTACTCTTCGATCGACGCTCATCCGACCTGCGGGCTTTCGACAAACGAGCACATCATAGGCGAGCTCGACGATCCCCGTCCGTTCTCCTATCCCGAGCGCTTTAAGGCAGGCATACTCTGGATCAGCTGGGGCAGCATCGTCTACAATCTCCCCAACCGTCTCCGCGCCGGACAGAAGCTCACCGAGCTGCAGATATCGTTCGAGATCTCTTCGGAGTGCCCCGAGTTTAACGAGGATTACCCGAGCGACATCTATTTCGCGATCAACGATATCCCTCTCGGCAAATGGATCAGCCCCGGTGATTACGGCGCCCGCCACGGCATCGTTACTCCCAAGTGGTGGCCCGATCTGCTGAACCAGTACGGTCTCTTAAAGACCCTGATCATCAATAAGAACGGTACTTTCATCGATTCGACGAGCAAGATCTCCGATACCACCGTCGATGACCTGAACATCGATTACAACAGCACGATCAATTTCAAGCTCTCCGTGCCCAAGGATACCGCGAACTGCGGCGGCATGACGCTCTTCGGCGAGGATTTCGGAGACTATAACCAGGGCATCACGGTCAAGGCATTTTACGAAGAATTAAAAACCGGCAAATAACGAACAGAGGGACCGCAAAAGCGGCCCCTCCTTTTAGAGGAGATAACTCATATGAAAAAAACACTGCTTTTCCTGATACTGTCTGTGTTTGCTGCCGCAATGCTTACCGGCTGCGCCGGCAAAGAAAAGGCATCCCCCGCCGACCCTTCAGCCGTACATTCCGGTCTGTACGTCGACGGGACATCATTGCGGACCGCCGCAGGAGACCCGGTTGTCTTAAGAGGCATAAACCATGCGCATTGCTGGTACAGATCCGAGGATGAGACGGCATTTGCCGCGATCGCCGATACCGGCGCCAACTGCATCAGGATAGTCTGTGCCTGCGGCATACAGTGGGAGGCCGATACCGCCGAAAGCATGGCCGCCGCGATAGAGCGCGCCCGCGAGCTGGGCATGCTCGCGATAGTCGAGGTGCATGACGGTACCGGAGACAACAGCATTGACACTTTAAAAAGCATAGGCGATTTCTGGTGCGGGATGTCCGATGTACTCTCGGGCACCGAAGGATACTGCATCGTAAACATCGCTAACGAATGGTGCGGAAAACACAGCGCGGATACATGGAAAGACGGCTATACCGAGGTTATCCCCATGCTGCGCGGCACAGGCATCAGAAATGTGATCATGGTCGATGCGCCGGGCTGGGGACAGTACGGTAAAGCCGTCGGAAAGACAGGTATAGATATATTTAAGGCCGATCCCGATCGCAACACGATGTTTTCCGTGCACATGTACGGTTTCTCCGGCGGCTCGGAGCGTTCGATCAGGAACAATCTGAACGCGGGTCTCGAGAGGAACCTGTGCGTATGCGTCGGTGAGTTCGGCTATACGCACTCGGACGGTGACGTAAAAGAGGACTATCTGATGCGGTACTGCACCGAGCAGGATATCGGGTATCTCGCCTGGAGCTGGAAAGGAAACAGCGGCGGCGTGGAATACCTCGATCTGGCCGCAGAATGGGACGGCAGCGTCCTCTCCGCCGACTGGGGAGAAAACGCGGTAAACGGCAAATACGGCATCAGGGCCACTTCCAAAAAAGTTTTGAACTGAGTATGCTGTTACTCCTCTGTCCTTTTCGCTTTGAGCTTCTCGGCCTCTATCTCGTCATCATAGACCTTTTTCGAGTAAATGACAGTGGCTATGGCCATAACCGTCAGCCATACGAGCATCAGCATCTCGGCAGCGAATCCGGAACCGGCCAGGACGGTGGTAACGATCGTCACAACTCCGCATACCATCATCGCGATCCCTCCGAAGAGATTGCTCTTGCGCCAGGTGTTGTCGTTGTAGCGGCTCCAGACTGTCCTGACGCCGACCACGCCGTTGTTCCTGGTCTTTGTCATGACATTTCCGATGACGATGAACGCCGCGCCCAATACCAGTGCGGTTATCCGGCCGATATCCACGGGTGATTCGGTTATCCTTCCGTGTGCTGCGGTAAAAGCCGTATATATGAGCACTCCCTGGATCGCGGCATTGACAACGTTCATAGCCAGTCCGCAGATATATACCATCTTCGCGTTCGAGAGCAGAGAGTTCTGTTCTTTCTCATCGGACGTTTTCTCCGCTTTTTTCTCATAATAGCGCCCGATCAGGGTCCACATCAGCGCAAGCGCGAGGATCATGACCGGTATGATAAGGCTCTCTCCCCTGCCGCCCCAGCGATTGATATTCCCGGCGGAGTCAAAATGCATCGGTATCTTTTCAGGGAGAAACTGCATGATGACCGCTGTAGCGATAAGCGGCAGCATAGATACGATCCACATAGCTTTTTTCATTTCTGTTCACCTCCGAACTGACTGATCCATAAGATCAGTTCCTGAAACACTGTCGCGTTGATCTCGTAATATACGAAATTCTTTTGTTTGTACTCCATGACCAGGTCCGCTTCTTTAAGAAGCTTCAGATGATACGAAAGCGCCGCCGGCGTGATCTTCAGCGCGTCCGCTATCTCACCCGCATTCATCCGACCGTTCTTGAGCATGACCAGTATGTCGCGTCTCTGAGCGTCGGACAGAACTTTAAAAATGTTGGTACTGCCCATTCTTTTCTCCGTTTCAGACAAGCACTAGCTATTTAAAAACTTTTTTAATTACATGCTCATTATATGACCGGACCGCATCACTGTCAAGAAGTATTTCAAAATATTTTTAAATACCTGCTCTCTCTCTTTTCTTAAGACTCAACCTATCTTGTTAAAAATGTTTCGATATGCTATATTAAAGAAACTTAAGGCTATGAAGCCAATTTACAGGAGGAAAGTATATGATTTCTTGGAAGAATACAGATGAACTCGCTTCGTTCAAAAAGCTCGCCTCGCTCGATCACCGCGTAAAGCTCACCGAAGTTATGGCCGGTGAGTCAGGCGCAAAGAGGGTACATGATTACAGTGTTAAGATGGCCTGCGGTCTGTCTTACAATTACGCAGCCAAGGCCGTAGACGAGACCGTTATCGACGCTCTCGCGGCATTTGCGGAGGAAGCGCAGCTGGCAGAGAAGTTCGAGTGCCTCTACAACGGTGAGGTCATCAACACCGGCGAAAAGAGACTCGTTCTCCATCATCTGACCCGCGGACAGCTCGGGAGCAATGTTGTTTTCGACGGCGATTCGAAGCGCAGCTTCTATCTCGAGCAGCAGAAAAAGATCGCCGATTTCGCGAATAAGGTTCATGCCGGCGAGATCACGAACGCGGCCGGCGAAAAGTTCACCACAGTCGTTCAGATTGGTATCGGCGGCAGCGACTTGGGTCCCCGCGCGATGTACCTCGCGCTCGAGAACTGGGCAAAAGTCAACAACACCTTTAAGATGGAAGCCAAGTTCATCAGCAACGTAGACCCTGACGACGCTGCGGCAGTTATCGCTTCGACGGATCTGGCTCATTCGATATTTATCCTTGTTTCAAAATCGGGCACCACGCTCGAGACACTTACCAACGAGAGCTTTGTAAAGGACGCGCTCGCAAAGGCCGGTCTTGACGCTTCAAAGCATATGATCGCGGTTACGAGCCAGTCTTCGCCTCTCGCAAAAAGCAGCGATTATCTCGCTGCGTTCTTCATGGACGATTTCATCGGCGGACGTTTCTCGTCGACCTCATCCGTAGGAGGCGCGGTTCTCTCACTGGCATTCGGCCCCGACGTTTTCGCGCGTTTCCTTGACGGCGCAGCTGCCGAGGATAAGCTCGCAGCCGAAAAGGATATCCGTAAGAACCCCGCTATGCTCGATGCCATGATCGGCGTATATGAGCGCAATATCTTAGGTTACGACGCTACCGCGGTACTGCCCTATTCACAGGCTCTTTCACGTTTCCCCGCTCATCTGCAGCAGGCAGACATGGAGTCGAACGGCAAATCCGTAAACCGCTTCGGACAGAGGATCGAGTACAAGACCGGCCCCGTTATCTTCGGTGAACCCGGCACCAACGGACAGCACAGCTTCTATCAGCTCCTGCACCAGGGCACCGATATCATTCCTCTGCAGTTCATCGGCTTCGTTGACAGCCAGATCGGTTCCGATGTCGTTATCCAGGGCTCCACGAGCCAGAAGAAGCTCGCAGCCAACGTTGCCGCGCAGATCGTTGCTTTCGCGTGCGGCAAGCAGGACGAGAACCTTAACAAGAATTTCAAGGGCGGCCGTCCTTCGAGCATCATCATCGGAAAGCAGCTCACACCCGAAGCGCTCGGCGCTCTGCTCTCACACTTTGAGAACAAGATCATGTTCCAGGGCTTCGCATGGAACGTAAACAGCTTCGACCAGGAAGGCGTTCAGCTCGGAAAGGTACTCGCCAAAAAGGTACTCGCTCACGAGACTGACGGCGCATTAAAGGCATACAGCGATCTCTTTGAAATCTGATATATGAACACTAACGGATCTTTTATCGCCGGCGGGCCCAGTGCCCCCGGCGAATTAAATATCGACTCATATCTTCCCGCAGGGCTCTCGCTCTTTAAGGAGAACGGCGCTCTGTGGCTTACCGACGGAAACCTGCGCTTCTGCGCGGATCTTACATCCATGATCCCGCGCGTAAAAAGAGGCGCAGTCGGCACCGAACTGGTCGTTCGAGCATCGAGGCTAAAGGACATGTCAGGTTCTCCCACACTGATCGATGCCGCCGCAGGTCTCGGAAACGATGGTCTGCTGCTGGCCGCCGCCGGCTTTAAGGTCACGCTCTGCGAATACAATCCCGTGATCGCAGAGCTGCTCACGGACTCCTTAAGGCGGGCCGCAGAGGTTCCCGCCCTGGCTTTTGCGGTATCAAATATCACGGTCCGCGCAGGTGACAGCATTCCTTTCATGAAGGAGTCCGGGGTCCGACCCGATGTCATATATCTGGACCCGATGTTCCCCGAGAGCGGCAAGAACGCATTAATAAAGAAAAAGTTCCAGCTGCTCAGGCAGCTGGAACTTCCGTGCTCAAACGAAGAAGAACTGCTCGAGGCCGCCATAGCCGCGGGTCCTCATAAGATCGTGATCAAACGTCCGATAAAAGGGCCGTATCTGGCGGGCCGCAAGCCCTCATACTCTATCGAAGGCAAAGCCGTCAGGTATGACTGCCTTGTTTATGCATGACCTTCAGCATTTCCCTGCGGATATCGTCCAGCTTGACAGGTTTGGACAGATATCCGGCAAAGCCTTCGGCCTTATACTCATCCTCAGCGCCCGACATCGCATTGGCTGTAAGCATGATGACGGGCGTTTCTTTGTTCAGATGCTCGAATGTCTTCATGCGCCTGTAGGTCTCAACGCCGTCCATATGAGGCATCATGTGGTCCATGAATATCATATCGAACCTGTCGGTCTTTACTCTCTCGAGTGTCTCCAGACCGCTCGTTGCCGTTACTGCCTTTATGTTAAGCTGCTTGAGCAGGTGCTTCATCAGCACCAGGTTCGTGCTGCTGTCGTCCACCACGAGCACGCACATCCCCGACAGTTTCGACGCGGCGTCGGAATGGGATGAATAAGCATCGGGGGCGGCAACGGCAGGCGCCTCGCCGCTCGAGACTATCTCCTGCCTTATCTCGATGCGGAACTCCGAGCCCCTTTTCTCTTCGCTCGTATAATCTATGGTTCCGCCCATCATCTCCAGTATGGACTTTGTGAGGGCCAGTCCCAGACCCGTGCCCTCTATCGCTCTGTTTGTATTCTCGTCCAGCCGCTGGAAACGCGTGAATATCTCTGTCCTCTGCGCCTCCGAAATGCCTCTGCCGGTATCTTTTACCGCTATTTTCAGGATCACGGACTTATGATCGGCGCTTAATCCGCCGTTGATAAAATCGAGTCTTACCGAACCCATATCGGTATATTTGTACGCATTCGTGAGCAGATTCGTTATGCATTGCCTGAGGCGCATCTTATCGCCGAACAGCGCTTTCGGGAGAGTGGGGTCGACGCCCGTCGTGAATTCAAGGCCCTTCTGCCTGCACATCAGTTCTATGCTCGAACAGCACATCTGCACCAGTTCGTCCAGATTATACGCAGCCGGATAGATACTGAGCTTTCCGGTTTCGATCTTTGAAAAATCAAGTATGTCGTTAACGATGATCAGCAGCGATTCGCCGGCACTCTCGATATTCTTCGCGAAATCATGTATCTCGTTGATATCGCTGCTCTCAGAGATCAGATGGTTGAATCCGAGCACAACATTCATCGGGCTCCTGACCTCATGCGACATGTTCGCGAGGAACAGCTTCTGGGCGCGGTTTGCCTTTTCCGCCTTATCGGCCATGACTATAAGCTCGGAGTTTTTGTTCTCAACCATCTCGAACTCGCGGCGATACAGCATTTTCTGATAATTGATCATATAGACGATGATACCGCCGGCCACGATAACGCTGCCGACTACCGAAACACCGACATCATGGTGCGTCGCCAGTTCAAAATGGAAATCAGTATAACGCTCGACCATGATCGCAGCGATAAAAGTGAATATCGTGCAGAGATTCGCAAACACCTCAAGCTTACCGCTCAGTGAAACGGCGAAAAGAACAAGTTCATACAGTATCCATATGCTCATGCCGGAGTACAGTCCTCCGCCGAAAAGCCACAACAGCGGCATAAGGATGATCAGAGCGATGAGCATTATGATCTCAAGAGTCTTGAGCTTCCCTTTAAAGATCAGGATGGCATAGCAGATGGGAATGGATATCCAGAGGAAAGCGGTTATGGCAACCGCCACGATATGCGTATGCGCAAGAATACAGACGATCATGCCGAAGAAACCCGCCGGTACACTGACGAGTATCATACGCGCCGAAAGTCTGTCATTAAGCGATATTTTTCTGTCTTCCGAAGCTGCCAGCAGCTTTTTGAAAAAATCTCTCATGTAAACTCCGATTAAATTTCGATATCTTTGTAATTCTAAATTATAACATACCCATTCGCAAATTTCTATATCCCTTTTCGTAATTAATGCAGTATTTTTCACATTTTACAATTTTCATAATTCAATAACCCTTTTATTGATTGCTTTTTTTCATTAAAAGCAATATAATCAGAGCATATAAATCATCAAAACGCATGCTCAGACGTGCGGAAAGGCATTTCATGACAGTATTGGTTACCGGCGGAGCCGGATTCATCGGCAGCAACTTCATCTTTTATATGCTCAAGGCACATCCCGACTATCGGATCGTATGCTACGACGCGCTCACTTATGCGGGCAATCTCTCCACTCTCCGCCCGATTCTCGACAACCCCCGCTTCAGATTCGTAAAGGGCGATATCTGTGACCGCGAGAGCGTATACCGTCTGTTCGAGGAAGAGAAATTCGACTATGTCGTTCATTTTGCAGCCGAATCGCATGTTGACCGTTCGATCGACGATCCCGGCATCTTTGTAAAGACCAACGTGCTCGGCACCCAGGTTCTGCTCGATGCCGCTGTGAAGTACGGCCTTAAGCGTTTCCATCACGTCAGCACCGATGAGGTTTACGGCGACCTGCCTCTCGACCGTCCCGACCTGTTCTTTGTCGAGACTCTTCCGATCAAGGCCAGCAGCCCTTATTCGGCTTCAAAGGCTTCGTCGGATCTGCTCGTAATGGCATACTGCAGGACCTTCGGACTCGACGCGACGCTCAGCCGCTGCTCGAATAACTACGGCCCTTACCAGTTCCCCGAAAAGATGATCCCGCTGATGATAGCGAACGCCACCGCAGACAAGCCCCTGCCCGTTTACGGCGAAGGCATCAATGTCCGCGACTGGCTCTACGTTGAGGACCATTGCCGCGCGATCGACCTTATCCTTCACAAAGGCCGCAGCGGAGAGGTTTACAATATCGGCGGACACAACGAGATGCGGAATATAGATATCGTTAAGCTGATATGCAGGGAGCTCGGCAAGCCCGAGTCGCTTATCACTTTTGTTAAGGACAGAAAGGGCCACGATATGCGCTACGCCATCGATCCCACCAAGATCCATAACGAGCTTGGCTGGCTGCCCGAAACAAAATTTGCCGACGGAATAAAGGAAACTATCCGCTGGTATCTCGATAACCGCTCCTGGTGGGAAGAGATAGTCAACGGCGAGTATAAAGAGTACTACAAGAAAATGTACGGTAACAGGTAAGTAGGTGCTTTTCACATGAAAAGTACAAAATGAAAACTCTCATTATCGCGATCGTATCGGTCAGGACAGCACGGGAAAAGGACAGCGCTGATGAGATCATCAAGAACCTTTAAGACAAGGGGACGGCTCTTCTGTCTGCGAATTGCACAGACAGAAGAACCGTCCCCCTTGTCTTTGAGGTGCCAGGCACCTTGTCTTATTATCTTCCTTGCCTGTTTTTATTCAATATATCCGGCTTCCTTCAGATATCGTGTGAGCGCGTCCTTCCAGTCGGGAAGCGGCTTAAAGCCCTCTTCTGCCAGCTTTGAGCGGTCCAGCCTGCTGTTGAGCGGACGGCGTGCCTTTGACAGGCCGTAATCCGCCGTGGAAACGGGGATCAGCTTTGTGTCGATGCCGCACTGTCTGAATATCTCAACGGCAAAATCATACCATGAGATATATCCTCCTTCGTTGGTCGCGTGATAGCAGCCGTAGCGGTCCGTTTCCGTCATATCCGCGAGGAGTACCGCCAGATCCTTCGTATAGGTCGGAGTACCTATCTGATCGTTTACGACCCGCAGTTCATTGCCGGTCTTTGAAGCCCTGATGATATTCCTGATAAAATTGTTGCCGTTCAGTCCGAACGCCCATGAAGTCCTGACGATATAGTATTTTCCGGCCAGCTCCCTGACCGCTTCTTCTCCGTCGAGCTTCGACCGGCCGTATACATTAAGCGGCCCGAAGTCCGTATCGTCCGGGCGCCTCGGCGTATCGCCGCTCCCGTCGAACACATAGTCCGTGCTGACATAGATCAGCTTCGAACCGTGCTTTTTTGCGGCAAGCGCCAGGTTCCTGGTGCCGTCGGCATTGATTGCGAATACCCTGTCTTTGTTTGCCTCTTCCTCGGCCAGATCGACCGCGGTCCAGCTGGCGCAGTGAACGATCGCGTCGGGCCTGATGATGTCGAGTATGTCTGCCGCCTCCTCCGCGTTCGTAATATCGAGCGCGGCATATCTGGCTCGCGCCGCAGCTGAGCCGTCATCTATTCCGTTGTACTGAGGCACACTTCCCGATCCAATGCATTCGTGGCCGCGTGCCGACAGTTCATTCATCACATCATGTCCAAGCTGTCCGTTGACTCCGGTAACGAAAACCCTCATGTCAGTGCCCCTCCTCCGCTCATTCTATGTATTTGCCGTCCAGTACGTCCATCAGATATGCCCCGTACTGGTTCTGTTTCAAGATATGGTATACCTTCAGCACGTCCCCGCGTGAGATCCAGCCGTTCAGATAAGCGATCTCCTCGAGACATGCGATCTTGCGGTGCTGATGAGTCTCAACCGTTTTAACGAAATTAGAGGCGTCCATCAGGCTCTCGTGAGTCCCCGCGTCCATCCAGGTAAAGCCCTGTCCGAGCAGCTCTACATTTAGTCTGCCTGCCTTCAGATACAGGCCGTTCAGATCCGTGATCTCGAGCTCGCCCCTGGCAGACGGCTTAAGGCTCTTTGCGTATTCCACCGCCTTATTGTCGTAGAAATACAGCCCCGTCACGCAGTAATTGCTCTTGGGCTTTGAGGGCTTTTCTTCGATGGATACGACCTTGCCCGCAGCGTCAAACTCCACGATGCCGAAACGCTCGGGATCGTCCACATAGTAGCCGAATATCGTGGCGCCGTCACCGTCCTCGGCGCGTTTAACCGCCGCCTGGAGACGGTCTTTCAGACCGTGTCCCGAGAAAATATTGTCTCCGAGCACCATGGCGACCGTGCTGCTGCCGATGAACTCCTCTCCGATCAGAAATGCCTGCGCGAGTCCGTCCGGCGAAGGCTGTTCGGCGTATGAAAGCCTGACTCCGAACTGGTGCCCGTCACCGAGCAGGTCCCTGAACCTCGGCAGATCCGCCGGTGTCGAGATGATCAGGATATCCCTGATGCCGGCATTCATCAGCACCGACATCGGGTAATAGATCATCGGTTTGTCATAGACAGGCAGCAGCTGCTTTGACGTTACCGTGGTCAGCGGATAGAGCCTCGTTCCCGAGCCTCCCGCAAGAATGATCCCTTTCAAGAGCACTGCCTCCCTTCATATCCTAATCGCGCTTGAACAGGTCTCTCGTATAGACCTTATCCTGCACATCATCTAGGCAGGAATCGTATCTGTTCGCGATTATAGCGTCGCTTAAGGACTTGAACTTATCGAGATCGTTTACCACGAGCGAGCCGAAGAAGGTCTCTCCGTCCTTAAGTGTGGGTTCGTAGATCACTACCTGCGCGCCCTTTGCCTTTATCCTCTTCATAACGCCCTGTATGCTGCTCTGGCGGAAATTATCGGAGTTCGTCTTCATCGTGAGCCTGTAAACGCCTACGGTCACGGGGCGCTCCTTGTCGCTGTCGAACTGGTTCTTCTCGGCATAGCTGTAATAGCCGGCCTTGCGAAGTACCATGTCCGCGATGAAATCCTTTCTCGTGCGGTTCGACTCAACTATCGCCTGGATCAGGTTCTGCGGCACATCCTCATAATTGGCCAGCAGCTGCTTGGTATCCTTGGGCAGGCAGTATCCGCCGTAGCCGAAACTGGGATTGTTGTACTGGTCGCCGATACGGGGATCGAGGCAGACACCGCTGATGATCTCTCTCGTGTCCAGTCCCTTAACCTCGGCGTAGGTATCCAGCTCGTTAAAATACGATACGCGCAGTGCCAGGTAAGTATTGGAGAACAGCTTAACCGCCTCTGCTTCGGTAGCGCCCATGATCAGGACCTTAACGTCCTCTTTGATCGCGCCTTCCTTTAACAGTCCGGCAAATCTCTCGGCCTTTTCCCTGAGCCTCTCGTCACCGGGGATAGTGCCTACGATGATGCGGCTCGGATAGAGATTGTCGTATAATGCCTTGCTCTCACGCAGGAATTCGGGTGAGAAAATAATGTTGTCGCTGCCGGTCTTTTTGCGGACAGCCTCGGTATAGCCGACGGGGATCGTGCTCTTGATGACCATGATCGCGTCGGGATTGTATTTCATTACGAGTCCGATGACCGCCTCAACGGCCGATGTATCGAAGAAATTCTTCTGCGGATCGTAATTCGTGGGAGCCGCGATAACGACGTATTCCGCGCCCTCGTACGCTTCCTTCGCGTCCAGCGTCGCCGTCAGATCGAGCTCCTTTTCCTCTAAGTATTTCTGGATGTACTCATCCTGGATCGGAGACTTTTTATTGTTTATCATCTCCACTTTTTCGGGAATGATGTCTACCGCATAAACCGTATTGCGCTGGGCCAGCAGCGTCGCGATGCTCATGCCCACGTATCCTGTTCCCGCAACCGCTATCTTCATATCTGTCTGTTCCTTCCTGTTATCACTGTTATATATTCTATACTTTGAGGGGTCTAAACACAAGCCCTACAGTCCGCTCTCGGGCAGGCAGTGCATCTGTGTGACTCCGAGCACCCTGAATCCCTCCGCAGTGCCGCAGAACCTGCGTATGCCGAACTCGTACGCGCGCAGCTTAATGTAGAGCGCTACCGAAGCCGAAGCGGGATTCTCCTTGGGATACTGGCTCGGGAAGCATGTAAAGAGAGCCTCGAGCTGCTTTTTTAAGAATCCTCTCGTATTCACGAACCTGTTCGGATGAGCTGTCATGAACAGCGCTATCGCCTTGACCGGCGCGGGCTCCGCTCCGTATTTGGCCATTATCTTCGCAAAAGGCGCAAAGAATGCTATCCTCTTTGCCGCGCGGCCGGTGTTCAGATGATCCGCATGACACTCGCTCGAAACATCGGGATCGTTGCTTAATATCACGTCGGGCTTAAAATCCCCGACCGTCTGCGCGATGCCGCGTATCAGCTCATCCTCGCCGTAGAAGCCTCCGTCCGAGAGTCCGAGAAAGCGCACATCGCTTATCCCGAGCAGCTTAGCCGATTCGAGAGACTCCTGTTTCCGAAGAGCGATCAGGCCCTCTTCGCTGATGCCCTTCTGCGCGAACTCATCCCCGTATCTGCCGTCGGTGCAGATCAGGAAGCAGACCTTTTTTCCGGATGCCGCCAGCCTGGCCGCAGTCGCGCCCGCTCCGACCTCTATGTCATCCGGATGAGCGCCTATGAACAGAAACCGCTCAAAGTCCTCGATCTTCGGCGCGGGAGCCGCGCATTTAACTATCAAACGGGTAAGACTCATATGCCCTCCTTATCACCTGTACTCCTTAAGTACTTCCTTTAACAGCTTGGGATCGTCGGTCATGATCGCGTCCACATCCCTCTCTATCAGAAAACGCATATCGTCCGCGTCGTTGATCGTCCAGAACTGGACCGCCATGTTTTTGCGGTGCGCGCGCCTGATATAGGACTTTTTCGTCAGATTGAGCTTAATGCCCTTAATGTTGTAAGACATCGGGATCTGCAGGCAGGTAAAGTCGACATTCGCGAACAGATTGACGCCGAACATCTGGGTTATGACGAACTTGCCGGCGCCGGCCGTCGAACCGCCGCGCATAAGTGTCGGATGCGCCTCCTTCAGGTATTTCTCTATCTCGGGATGGAAAGTGCCGATAACGATGCTGTTCTTATAATCAGGGAAACGCTGCGTCAGGGTCTCGTCGATGATGTCTGCGGCTTTGTATCCGACCTCATCGCCGTTCTTTATCTCGACGATAAAGAGCAGGTCCTTGTCCGTCTCATAGAATTCGGACATCAGCTCGTCAAACTCGAGGATCTTGAGTCCGAGCGCCTCCTGCTCCTCTTCGGTCTTGCCGCGGTAAGGGTACTCTCCCGTGTCAGGATCCTTAAAATTATAGCCCATGTTGTAGGAACGCAGCTCGTCGAGCGTATGCTCGGCGATCACTACCTTTTCCGCGCCCTCCTCGCAGGCCATCCTGTTGATCGTCGAATCGTGGCTGTATACCAGATGCCCGTCCGAGGTCATCCATACGTCCGTCTCGCAGATCTGTATGCCGTATTCGTTGACCGCAGCCCTGTACGCCATCAGTGTGTTCTCGGGATTGCTGATGCCGCCGCCCCTGTGCGCCGCGATCATCGGCAGCTCATCCTTGCCTTTGATGAACGGGTTCGATTCGGTTACCTTCTTCGGCGGGATCACGTTGATCACCGTGAAAAATACCGCCAGAACAGCCAGTACACATAGAAACCTCATTAATCCCCTGTGTTTTTTCATATGTCCTCCCCAAATAACGGATTTCTCTTTTCCTGAATCAATAATAGCATTTGTGAGCATCGATTTCAAATTGCTTCTTGCGCACATCGGGATTACGATTTAAAATGTCTGAAAAGAGCAATTCAGACTAATCCCCGGGAGCGCACAGACATGAAATTTACCAAGATGCACGGCTGCGGCAACGACTATATCTATTTTAACTGCTTTGAGGAGCATATAGACGATCCCGTCTCACTCTCCGTCAGGCTTTCCGACAGGCACAAGGGCATAGGGGGCGACGGCATAATCCTGATAAAGCCTTCGGATAAGGCCGACTGCTTTATGGACATGTACAATCTCGACGGCTCCCGCGGCAAGATGTGCGGGAACGCGATCAGGTGCGTCGGGAAATATATTTACGAGCACGGGCTTACCGACAAAAAAGAGATAAAGGTCGATACTCTCTCCGGCATCAAGGAGCTCAGGCTCATGACCGCGGGCGAGTTTAAGGCTGCGGGCGGCACCGTTCCTGCCGAGATGGCGGATGTACCGGATAAAAACAGCGTCGGACGCGACATCATCTCCTTTGTCACCGTAGATATGGGCGCGCCCGTTACCGATATCGCGGCCATCCCGCTCAACACCGACATCATCAAAGAGTATAAGCTCGGCTATTCTCTCGGCGCCGCGGCGCGTACGCTGCGCTTTACCTTCGTATCGATGGGCAATCCCCATGCGGTGACCTTCGTTGACGATATCATGACCGCTCCGGTAGAGGAGCTCGGGCCTCTCTATGAGCATCACGCGATATTCCCCGAGCAGGCCAATATCGAGTTCGTTCACGTGCTTGACCGCGGCAGCATAGAGTTCAGGGTATGGGAGCGCGGCTCCGGAGAGACACAGGCCTGCGGCACCGGCGCTTGCGCCTCGACTTACGCTTCGATAATCAACGGTTTTACCGACGATGAGATAAATGTGCGGATGCTCGGCGGCACCCTGCGCATACGTTATGACAGGGTTCTGGACAGAGTGTTCATGACAGGCCCCGCGGTCGAGGTCTTCTCGGGCGAGGTCGAAAGGTAAAATGCCTTGAATTTTCCGTCCGCTTATATTATACTTTGTCTTAGATAAATCCAATCAAACGGAGGTTATTTCATGGAAGAAAAAAGAAGATTCAAGAGACTGCCCATTTCTATGAAGCTCGAGATCTCCTCGCTCTTTAAGCAGGATCATGTAGAGCTTAAGGATCTGGATGCTCCCATTCAGGTTTCGAACGTATCCAAGGGAGGCATCGGCTTCACTTCCGCGAACGACCTGCCTCTGGGCTTTTATTTCAACGCCTGCCTGCAGATGGGTGACGCTGAGGATGCAAAGCTTTTCTGTGTAGTTAAGATCGTCCGCAAGGAGGAGCTTCCTACCGGCGAGACACGCTACGGCTGCGAGATGGTTGGCCTGGCTCCCGTTCTCGATTACATTTTTGACGACTATGAAAAAAGCACCGAGGGCTGATGCCCTCGGTGCTTTATTTAATATCACCTTTATTCGGCCGCACCCTTGTCAAAGAGCTGCGGCTCTAAGTTTCTTACGGTATAAGAAGTATTGAGATTCGTCTTGGGCTTTGCCCTGTCAAAGTTCTTAAGTATACGCTCTCCTATCATCAGGCTGTTCTCGTAGCAGGCCGTGGGGAGCATAACGATGAACTGGTTCTTGCTGTAGCGGGCGAATATGTCTCCGCTGCGCAGGGACGACGCTATAACGTTCTCCATTTTCTCCATGCCCGCCGCCACTTTGTTCAGGTCGGGCTCTTCCTTTGCCCTCTGCTTTATCGTGATCAGCATGATATATACCGACATGCCGTTGCGCGCGCATGCCCTGGCCTCTATCTTATAGTAGTGCTGGAAAACGGAATAGTCACAGACATAGGCCTCTCTGCGGGCCTCTTTTTCCGTCAGTTCTTCCTGGATCGTATTGAGATCCGCCTCGATGCCCTCTTCGTGTACGGTGATCTCCTCATACAGCTCGAGGAGCTTTTTCTCGGGCTCTACGCCGAACTCGTCGTAATATGCGTTGACTATGCGATTGTACTGCTCGACCGCGTTTTTCTTATTGCCGATCTTGTATAAAGAGTAGATCAGATAATAATTCACATCCGAATTCATCGGATCGATCGCGTTCGCGACACTGCATCTGTCCGCCATCTCCTCGAATTTGCCGAGCCGCAGCAGGACCTCCATGAACTTCACGATCATCTGCATGTAGATCGAGCGGTATCTGGTAGCCAGCGCAGAGCTCCATGACTCCATATGGCACTTCGGCAGGAAATCGCCCTTGTACAGGTCAAAAGCAGCACGGTAATACTCCAGACGCTCCTCATCGGAAATATCGGCAACGGCGCCTTTGTTGCAGTATGATATGAACTCTTCGAAATCGTACTCGCAGGGAAGCTCCCTGTTCCAGGAAATGGTACCCTGTTTGCGGATGATAAGCTTCTTCTCGGGGATCTGAAGGTCATCCATCAGGGCTCTGATGCGGTGCAGACTGGTTTTGAGAGCGTTTTCCGGGTCGCTCGTTATACTGTCCTCGTTCCAGATAAGGTCGATGATCGAGGCCTGGGGCAGGTTTCTGTCGTGAAATGCGATAAGATACTCCAGGATCAGCCAAAGCTTCTTTGACCGGTTATCCTGATCGGTTATGGTTTTATCGCCGTAAGACATCGAAAAACCGCCGAAGGTTTTGATCCTGATTACATCATCCATTACAAATACCCCATAAACTTCCAAACTTAATTCTTAATAATTATATCTTTTCCGATATTTCATTTCAACACCCATTAGTATTATGAATTGTCGAAATTTACTTTGACTTTTGGTTTTCAATATGATAGATTATGTCTTGGGTGCATATAGTATCACCCATTGTGTATATTTTTATTTTTTTATGGAGGCTTTTTATGAAAAACGGCACAGTTAAGTGGTTCAATGCTAAGAAGGGCTTCGGCTTCATCTCTGACGAAGAGGGCAATGACGTATTCGTTCATTTCTCAGCATTAAACATGGATGGCTTCAAGGTTCTTGAAGAGGGTGAGAAGGTTACATTCGACGTTGTTGACGGCGAGAAGGGACCTCAGGCTGCTAACGTTACAAAGTGCTAATAGCAGCGCTGGCGTGAAGTTTATTCGAAGTGCTAATAGATTTTCATCATATATTTGATACAGATATATTAGAACCAGGGTATTTTACGCAATCTACGGTTTATGACCGAAAGAAGCTCACTGATGCAGTGAGCTTCTTTTTTGTTTCTTATTCTCCTTTGGGAGTTAATCCGAGGTAGTTTGCTATGCCGCGCGCATTGGCCTCTCCGAGGCTCTTTAAGCCCTCTTCGGTGTTTATGAACTGCTGATCGTGCTCGCTGTCCATAAAGCACTGCTCCACTATGATGCCCGGCAGGTCTCTGGCAGCGCAATGGCGGTTGATCGCGTAATAATCGTACGCAATGCCGTCCGGATCGAACATATCGTTGCTCTTTCGCGGTCCCACCGAGCGTTTTTTAAGTCCGAGGGCCACGAGCTCATCCATGATGGCATTTCCGAGTGCTTCGGTCCGGTCGTGGACATTGGAGCGCCTCGAGATCCATATCTCGGTCCCGCTGAGCGTATGGGCGTCCGTAGCGTTGAAATGAACGCTCACGAGGCAGTCCGCGTTTACCTGTCTGCCCAGATCGCAGCGCATCTCCAGATCCTTTTTCTTGTCCCTGTCCATGATGTTGTCGTCTTCTCTGGTCAGGTACACATCTATATCGATATAATTCTCCAACAGGTATTCCTTGGCATACAGTGAAACCTTCAGCGTGATGTCCTTCTCCTGGAGGCCGGCGTAGCAGGCTCCGCTGTCATATCCGCCGTGTCCGGGATCGATGACTACGACATGCTTGGGAAGCTCGGGCGTAGGCGTAGGCTCCGGAGTCGGCGTAGGCTCGGGCGTAGGTGTGGGTTCGGGCGTAGGCTCTGCGGTGGGCTGTGCGGCCGTCGGCGAAATTGCTCCACCGTTATCCGCTCCGGACGAACCTGCAGTTTCCCCGGCATCCGTCCGTGTGCTGTCCGTTACCCCTGTATCCGCGTTTTTGTCTTTCATACAGCTGGACAGGGCAAATATCGCGGCGATCAGCGTCAATACCGCGAGACTCCCTATCAATATCCTTTTCATGTTATCAAATCTCCGTTCAGATCACATTTGGGCCGCTTAATATTGCAGGCCCACATTGAATAAATTTACTGCTTTGAAAAATATAAGTCAATACCGTCGGCGATACCGACTACCAGTTTTCTGCGGTAATCCGCGGTAGCCATGAGCTTGTCCTCGGCCTCGTTGGACATGTATCCCATCTCCACGATGCTCACCGGAACCTGACTCCAGTTGATGCCCGTCATGTTGTCGACCTCGCTCACATAGCGCATATGCGCTCCCGTGCGCTCAACCATGGCCGTAAGCAGAGAATCCGAAAGCTGACGGCTCTTTGCGTACAGCCCGGAATTATACGGATTGGATGAAGTCATGCAGATCGTCTCGATACCGTGCGCATCCGTGTTTGAGCTGCTGTTGGCATGTACCCTGACAAAAGCGTCGACATTGGCGTCGTTCGCGATCTTTGCTCTTTCAACGTTTGAGATATCGACCTCATTGGTCGTGCGTGTCATGATAACGGTATAACCTCTCTCCTCCAGCTCTGTCTTTAACGCGAGCGAAATATCGAGGTTAAACTGATACTCGGCTATGCCTGTCGTATTGCCTGCCGTTCCCGAAGATACCTTGGTCTTCATCTCGGAGGAACCGGGGCCCACGGGCTCGGTATCGTAATTGCCCTTAAGCTGATGTCCCGGGTCGATGCAGACTGTCCTGCCGGCTCCGGCGCCGTAATAAGAAGCCTTATCTAAGACGGCGGAGGTGCCGCCATTCGCCACCTCCGTATTATCGTCAGTATTATTGTTTGCTTCGGGTTCTCCCTCTTCGGGCTCGGGCTCGACTACCGTATCGATGGAATCTACGGCGCGTATGATCAGTCTGGTCGCGATGTAGCACTCCTGGCCGTCATAGATAACCCTGGTCCACTCCTCGTTATAGCCTGTTCTCTCGAGTCTCTTGCCGGTCTCGAGGTGAGCTACCCTTTCGGTATCTGTGGACGCGCCGAGTCTTAAGTTGACTCCGTCCTTTGTATCGACATAATCCGCCTTGGGTTCGAACTTAAATCCGAATGTCAGGTCGGATATGGGTGTGGGTGTCGCGGGCACGGGAGTGGGCGTAGGAGCCTGTGTGGGTGCCTCTGTGGGCGCCTGCGTGGGATCTGCGGGCGCGGTGGGAGCATCCGTATTTACGGGGTCCTCTGCGCCTGCCGTAGGATCGTTCTGTGCGGTCTGCGTAGGTGACGCAGGCTCGTCGGTGGGCTTTAATGCCGCCTCGGTGGGCTTGTTCTCTCCGCTTCCGCTGTCATTGTTCAGTCCGGTAAGTATCAGCACGCCTACCAGTATAAGTATCAGCACACCCAGCACATAGGGCATGATGCTCAAAAGCTTTGTTCTGTTCATTGTTAATTCTCCTTATTTACTGAGGTATGCCTTTTGTTCGGGCGTGAGCACATCGATATGCTTGCCCAGGAATTCGAGCTTGCGCAGCGCGACCGCATCGTCGATCTCCTTCGGAACCCTGATCAGCTTTTCGGCGATCTGTCCCTCGTGCTCGACAAGATACTTGGCGCTGAGTGCCTGGATCGCAAAGCTCATATCCATGATCTCGGCGGGATGTCCGTCGCCTGCGGCGAGATTTACCAGTCTGCCCTCAGCAAGGATATAGATCCAGTTTCCGTTTTCCAGCTTATATCCCATGATATTATTGCGCATGGGCGCGCTCTCGACAGCCATCTCCTTAAGTCCCGCAACATCGACCTCCACGTCGAAATGTCCTGCGTTGCAGCAGATGGCTCCGTTCTTCATCTTCGGGAAATCGCTCCTGCGAACGACATTGTCGCAGCCCGTGACGGTAACAAAGAAATCTCCCTTCGCGGCCGCCTCGGCCATCGGCATGACATCAAAACCGTCCATAACGGCCTCTATGGCCTTGATCGGGTCAACCTCGGTAACGATGACCTCGGCGCCAAGGCCCTTGGCTCTCATAGCTACACCCTTGCCGCACCAGCCGTAGCCTGCCACAACAACGACCTTGCCGCATACGATCAGGTTTGTGGTCCTGTTGATGCCGTCCCATACCGACTGGCCCGTGCCGTAGCGGTTATCGAAAAGATGCTTGCAGTCCGCGTCGTTGACAAGTACCATCGGGAATTCGAGCGTGCCGGCCTTGGCCATCGCCTTAAGCCTGATGATGCCCGTCGTGGTCTCCTCGCATCCGCCGATGACATATTTAAGTCTGTCGCGATGCCTGGTATGGAGCGCGTTAACGAGGTCTCCGCCGTCATCGATGATGATCTGGCAGTTGTTCTCGAGAACATGATCGATATGAGTGTTGTATTCCTCTTCGGTCGTTCCGTGCCATGCATGTACTTCGATACCGGCCTCAACGAGCGCCGCAGCCACATCGTCCTGTGTGGAGAGCGGGTTCGAACCGGTCACGAACAGCTCCGCGCCGCCTGCCGCGATAACCTTGCACAGATATGCGGTCTTGGCCTCGAGATGGATAGAGAGCGCCACTCTCTTGCCCGCAAAAGGCTTTGTCGCCGCGAATTCTTCCTCAAGCCCGCGCAGCAGCGGACAATTACGCTTAACCCATTCTATCTTCCTCGCACCCGAAGGAGCCAGGGAGATATCTCTGATCTCAGCATTCATTCACAAATCCTCCGATCGTCATTTGCCTGCTTTTTTCTGTCTTATTATCTCCATATAGCGTTCCCCGATCTTTTTCATCTCGAAGTAAACGCGTTCCTCATCTATGGTCGTGAGCACTTTTCGCTCCATTAAAATCTTACCATTTACAATTACGGTGTCAACCTCTGATCCGTTCGCGGAGTAAATTAATGCGGAGATCAGGTTGTTATTGGGCTGCAGCTGCGGCGCCTTAAGATCGATGACCGCGATATCGGCCTTATAGCCCTCGCGCAGTTCTCCGAGGTCCCCTTCGCGTCCCAGAGCCGCCGCTCCGCCGAGCGTCGCGAACTTAAGCACATCCTCCGCAGAGACTGCGGTCGCCTCTTTAAGGAGTCCCTTGTGGATCATGGCCTCAAAGGTCATCTCCCTGAACATGTTAAGTGTATTGTTGCTGGCCGCTCCGTCGGTGCCTATGCAGATATTAAGTCCCGCATCGAGCATTTTGGGCACGGGCGAAAAACCGTTGGCAAGCTTGGCGTTGCTGAACGGGTTGATCGCCACATTAACATTTTTGGCCTTAAGGATATCGTAATCCGACTCCTCAAGATATACGCAGTGCGCCGCGATACTGTGAACATCGAACACTCCCATGCTGTCGACGTACTCGACGGGAGTCATGTTGTATTTCTCACGGCACATGTTTACTTCGGTCTGACCTTCCGCAATATGCATATTAAGTCCGAGGCCGCGCTCCTTTGCTATCTCGACCACATGCTTTAGGAAATCACCGCTGCAGGAATAAGGCGCATGCGGTCCGAGCATGGCAAAGCGCAGGTCGCCGTCGCACCAGGTCTCGAGGTCATGCAGGGCCTCGCCGACACGGCGCATGCCGCCCTCATCGTTATACTCGCTGCCGACCAGGCCTCTCGTAAAGCAGGCGCGCAGACCGCTCTCCTTTGCGGCTCTGGCGTTTACGTCGGGGCAGATATACATATCCACATACGAGGTGGTTCCGGTCCTGATCATCTCCATATTCGCGAGGAGCGTTCCGTAATAGCTCTCCTCGGGAGTCATGGCATCCTCCAAAGGCTCGATCGTATCAAAGAGCCATGCGGTAAAAGGCACGTCATCCGCGATATTCCTGAACATTGTCATGTACGCGTGTGTGTGCGCATTGATGAGTCCCGGGATCGCAAGCCTGTCCTTTCCGTCGATGACCTTGTCCGCCTTCGGCGCGTCCTGCGCCTTAAGGGTCGTATCGATCTTAAATATGCGGTCATCCTTTATGTAAATGTCCGCATCCTTTATTACGGCGTTTCCGCTTTCATACAGCAAAGCTTTGATGTTTTCGAGTTTTATGACCATCTGTCAGTTCTCCTTTCTGCCCACGGTTCGGCAACTTTTTTTATTATTTATCTCGCATTTTATGTAGTTTCACGATTATATTAACAAATTGTTCACAAATGGGTCATTCTTTGCTCATATTTAGCATGTATAATGAACTCATCAAAACAAAACAGTACCGACGAGGTACTCCCTAATACGACATACAGATAATTTTTTTCATAAAACAAAGCCCGGTAGTAACCCTCCCCCTCTATCGGGCTTCTCCTCTGCCCTAAAACAGGTCATCGAACAGTTTTTTGACCGTTACATAGTCCAAAGCACCGGCCGCCTCTATGGCGGCTTCTGTTTTTCTGCGGGCATCTCCGCAAAATGCGTCCTTAAGCAGATTTAGGCCTTCAAGGACGTAATCTATCTCGAATCTGTCTATAGCGGCCGCGGTATATTCGCGTACCTCTTTAAGCTCATCTTCGGTCAGGGGATGAACGGGCGCGGAGTAATCGGTCTCGGGCCCCGTCTCCTCAAGCGACTTAAGATAACCCTCGATCGCGTCGTCGAGCTGCAGGATGGCGGTCATCGTATGCGAAATGTACTCGGTAACGCTCTCCTGATGTCCCGCCGTAAAAGAGGGGATCGTATTTTTGATCTCCGCGTCGTTCAGAAGGTCCGTCGCCCAGACCTCTATGCGCTCGGAAACCATCGTAAGTTCCTCAAAACCGATATTCGAAAAAACGATCTTCAGGCAATGAGAGGCATGCTTGAGCAGTGTGGGATCGCCGGTCTTTAAGTAATCGCTGAGCTCACGCATATAGTCGCGGATATCGCCGGCCGCGGCCTTGACCAGACGGATGTAATTCTGCGCCATGCCGCCGGCGTTCATGAGGCCCTTCATAACATTTAGCCCGGATACCATCGACATGAATGACTTCATGCGCTCGGCCTCGCTGTCAACACTGTATCTGCGGCCGTCGTCGTCAGCGCCTTTAAGCAGCAGTCCCTCTTCTATCCTGTAGGAACCCTCGGGAACGTGACTTCGTATTATCCTGATCAGTTCGGAGATCCTCGGAGGCTTTGCGATCACTCCGTTGGCTCCCGCCGCGCTAAACTCCGCCGCGACGCCGCCTTCCCTGTCCTCGCTCATCGCATAAACGGGCACGCTGCTGAACTCGCGGATCCTGCGTGTCGCCTCGACTCCGTTCATCTCCGGCATGATGTAATCCATCAGCACGAAGGCGTAATTGTTCTCGCGGATCATCCTGATGGCCTCTGTGCCCGATACGGCTATGCTTCCTTCGAGTTCGAAGGAATTAAGCTTCTCGACCGAGATAGTCGCGTTCACATCGTTGTCATCCACTACCAATGCCTTGTATTTCTCAGTCACTGCATCCTCCACTCAGATAATCGATCAGATGAAAATTCTCGTTTTTGTGGGCGAGGAAAAGCGTTCCTATATTCCTGCCCTCCACTATGTCATAGATAACTTCCAGGTTCTCGCTCGACGCGACCACCATGTCCGCGCCGGAATCGTTCGCTATACGCGCAGCGGATATCTTGGTGAACATCCCGCCGCTGCCGACATCGGAGCCGACTCCCTTTCCCATCGCGATGATGCCGTCATCGATGTACTCGACCGTATCGATAAACTTTGCGTCGGGATTCTTCCTCGGGTCGTCGGTGTACAGGCCGTCTATGTCGGAAAGCAGGATCAGCAGATCCGCGCCGACCAGAGCTGCCACGATCGCCGAAAGCGTATCGTTGTCGCCGAATTCGATCTCATCGGTCGAAACAGTATCATTTTCGTTGACAACCGGGATCACATGGAGCTTTAAGAGCTCGCTGAACGTATTCCTGGCATTATGCCTGCTCTTGTCAACGATCATCGTATTCTTGGTCATCAGTACCTGCGCGACCTTAATGCCGTACTCGGCGAACAGTCGCTGGTATATCGTCATGAGGCTCGCCTGTCCGACAGCGGCACAGGCCTGCTTGAGCTCCTTTGTGGAAGGCTTTCCGGTAAGACCTATGAGATTGCGTCCCACGGCAATGGCTCCCGAGGAAACGAGGATAACCTCTTTGCCCGTGTTCTCCAGGTCCGTCAGTATCCTGACCAGCTTCTCTATGCGGGCCAGCGCGGGCTTGCCCGTCTTAGGATGCGTGATCGATGAGGAGCCGATCTTTACGACGATTCTCTTTTTATCCTTCAAATAATCTCTGTTCATCTCAAACGCCCTTCTGCAGTTCTTCGCCGCGTTTGTAGCAGGCATCCGTTGCCTTGAACAGGGCATTCCTCAATCCTGCCTCTTCGAGTGCCTCCACTGCCGCGATAGTGGTGCCTCCGGGCGAGCATACGTTGTCCTTGAGTTTGCCGGGATGCTCACCTGTCTCGAGCACCATTTTTGCCGAACCGAGCACCGTCTGCGCGGCAAGCCTGTACGCCGTATCACGCGGGATCCCGTATTTTACGACGCTGTCGGCCAGCGCCTCGATAAACATATATACATACGCGGGTGAGCTGCCGTTAGCGCAGATCGCGGCGTTCATAAGCCTTTCGGGAATGATCTCGTATTTTCCGACCGCGCCGAACAGATTGGTGACAGCAAGCTTCTGCTCGTCAGTGAAACCACCCGCATAATCGGTAAAACAGATACAGCTCATGCCCTCGCCTACCATCGCGGGTGTGTTGGGCATGATCCTTGCGATCCTGACCTCGGTCCCGATGCCCTCACGCAGTCTCTCGGAAGTAACTCCGGCTGCGATGGAGATAATGGTCTTATCCTTCAGATCGACCTTTCTCAGATCCTCAAAGACCTGACCGATCATCTGCGGCTTAACGCAGATCACGATATTTTCGCTCTCCCTTGCGAGTTCTGCGGTACTCGGGCTGTAGCCGATACCGGATCTCTCCTTGACTTTCTCCATCTCTGCAAGGAAAGGCGTGGAAAATGTAACGTTCTCTTTTCCCGCAAAGCCGGCCGCTCCGATGAGCAGCGGATAACCCATATTTCCAGCGCCGATAAAACCGTATTTTTTCAAAGCAGTCTCCGTTCCGTGCCAAAGCACTTTAAAAATCGTAAAAACCCTGAATAACATGCCGTTCAAAAACAACGGCTCCACTAAAGAATGATAGCAAATCCGCTATTCTCTTGCAAGGAAAAATCTTTTTTCGCACGGTATTGACAAACAATTTCGGTTGCTTTAATATTATCGCCGAAAGCTAGGGGCGCCTATTGCTGAGATGCATGGCCGCGTACGCGCTGTGCTGTCCCTCATAACTTGAACCGGATAATACCGGCGTAAGGAAGCTGCATACTTTTCGTATGTTTGTAGGACGACCCTCTTTTAACCGGCTGCGGACCGAATTTTTGCGGCCGCAAGCATATTTTTTCAGGAGGGAAAGACTTATGAACACTCTTTCTAATTCACGCAAGCTCACCGAAGCCGCGATCATGCTCGCTATCGGCACGGTTCTGAGCCTCATCAAGCTTATCGATCTCCCTTACGGCGGATCGGTCACCATCGCTTCCATGCTCCCTGTAGTTATCATCGCATACCGTCACGGCATAAAGTGGGGACTTATGACCGGTTTTGTTTACGGTGTCATCCAGCAGCTGCTCGGACTTAACACGCTGTCCTACGCCACCGGCTGGCAGTCGGTCGTTGCGATCATCCTGCTCGACTATATTGTCGCATTTATGGTCGCCGGCTTCGGCGGTATCTTCAAAAAGGCATTCAAACAGCCTCAGGCACTGTTCGCGGGATCTCTCTTCATCTGCGTTCTCCGCTATATCTGCCATGTGATCACCGGCTGCACGGTATGGGCAGGTCTTTCAATCCCCACCAATGCCGCATTCGTTTATTCACTCAGCTACAACGCCACATACATGATCCCCGAGACCATCGTTACCATGTTCATCGGCTACTACATCGGTTCCGTTCTCGATTTCACATCCGAGAATCTCAGACCTTACACAGCCGCGCGCGAGGAGAAGGTTCCCGTGCTCAGATGGATCGCAGGCATCATCATTGCCGCGGGTCTCGTATTCGATGTTGCAATGGTATTCTCCAAGCTCCAGAACGGTGAGAGCGGTGAGTTCGATATCACGGGACTTTCCTCAGTCAGCTGGACACCCGTCATCATCGTGAGCGCAGTCGCTGCAGTGATCGCAGTCCTGCTGTTCGTCGTATCCTCAAAGAAAAACTCCGCCGCTGCGGCTTAACTCCCGCCGGCGCATGTTAAAAGGTGCCAAAAGGTGCCTGTCACCGGATTCCCCGGTGACAGGCACCTTTTATCATGCTTTTATATACTTGATGTTCATCTGGATGTCTTTGATGTCACGGTAGACATTCAGCTTCGGAACATAGGCTGCGGTAAAGCTGATGTTATTGTTTCCGCCGGCGAGAGCCCTGTCAACCTCGGATCTGCCGAATTTGTCCGCCAGCTGCGATATCACGCTCTGCGCGTCGAGAAAACAGGTCGCCGTAAACTCATGTCCGAAAGAATTGATCAGACGGAATCTGAGGTAATTGTTCTCCTTGCCGATGTACTTGATGCTGCGGCACTTAAGGCCTCTTTCGGCAAAAAGCGGTGAGCAGTTGCCGGCTCCGAACGGAGCGAGCGCCTCGATCTCGGCCACCACATCCTCGGTAAAAAGGTTAAAACTGACCTCCATGTCTATGAGTATCTTGCGGCACATGTCCGTCTCCGTCAGTGTGCATCCGGCATTAAGCGCATCCCTGAAATCCGCGAGCTTATCCTTCTGCAGCGTAAGCCCCGCTGCCATCGGATGTCCTCCGAAACGCACCAGGTATCTTTGGCACTTAGTCAGCTCCTCAAACATGTTGTATGCGGGAATGGAACGCGCGGAGCCCTTATAGCCGTCTCCGCTCTCAGTAACCACTATCGCGGGTCTGTTATAGCGTTCCTTTATCCTGCCCGCTATAATTCCCAGTATGCTTTCGTGGCAGTCCGGCAGCTCCAGCACTATGACCCTGTCAGACAACTCCTCCGCCGGTCCGAGCAGCTCCGCCGCAACGGCTTCCTGCTCCGCGGTCATGACTTTCCGCTCGTCGTTCAGTTCCCTGCATTCGTGTGCTATCCTCGCCGCTTCCGCCGCGTCTTTCGCGCTCAGCAGCGAAAAAGCCAGCCCCGCGTCATCTATCCTGCCCGTAGCGTTAAAGCACGGTCCGAGAATAAATCCGATATGATACTCTCCGAGTGTTTCGCGGTCTATCGCGGTTTCGTCGAGCAGCGCCGAAAGTCCCGGATTGGAAGTGGTCTTCAACGCCTCCGTTCCGAGCTTTGCGATCACCCGGTTCTCTCCGTACAGCGGTACCACATCGCAGATCGTGGCCATGGCCATGAATTCGATGTATCTGGTGATGTCCGCGTCTATCCCTTTCAGTTCGAACAGCACCTGCGCGAGCTTGGCCGCAACCACGGCTCCGCAGATCTCGGGACAGGGATAACCGTCCTCCTTTTGCTTCGGATCGACTATGAACGCCGCATGCGGCAGGACCTCCGGTATCTCGTGATGATCCGTCACTATCAGGGTAATGCCGTGTTTTTCCGCCTCTAAAGACGCCGCGACGGCGGCGATACCGTTATCACATGTAACAACGGTATCAACGCCGTCTGCAGCGGCTTTTTTGATTATTTCTTCGTTAAGTCCGTATCCGTCACGGATCCTGTGCGGGATATACCAGTCCGCATCCGCTCCGGACAGTTTCAGCGCATCGTTTAAGATGTAAGTCGCCATGATGCCGTCCACATCATAATCTCCGACAACCCTTATCCTGCGCCCCTCTTCTATTTTCTTGAGGAGCAGCGCCGCCGCACCGTCCATGTTCATCAACAGATGCGGAGAATGAAGGTCTGCCGTCGAAGGCGAGAGGAATGTCCGGATCACTCCGGGATCCGTCAGGCCTCTGTTTACCAGAAGTCTCGCCATGATATCCGATACGCCGAACTTTTCTTTGATCGACTCAAAATCAGCCGTTTTGTTGCATATCGTCCATCTGTCCATCAGAGAATAATCCTTTTATCAATCCTCGCTGCCGGCCTTGAATCTCTTCTGGAGATTGAACCAGAGGCCGCCTGTCAGACAAACGGATGAGAAAGTACCGCAGATGATGCCTACCATCAGCGGGATGGCGAACTCTCTTACAGAGGTAACGCCGAGTATCGCAAGCACAAATACCATGAAGAATGTGGTGAGCGAGGTATTTATGCTTCTGCTGAGTGTCTGGGTAATGCTGAGGTTAACGATATCGAGCATCGAATCCTTGCTGATGCGCTCCGCGATATTCTCACGGATACGGTCAAAGATAACGATAGTCGCGTTGATCGAATAACCTACGATAGTCAGCATGCAGGCAATGAAAGTATTGCCGACCGAGATAAAGCTTCTGCATACCGCGTAAAGCACAAGTACGATCAGGACATCATGAACCAGCGCAAGTACGGCGCTCGTCGCGAAATTGAAGTTCTTGAATCTGAGCCAGATGTAGAGCAGCATGCCGATGGTCGCCACGATAACGGCTACTACCGCGTCGCGCTTCATCTCACTGCTGACTGCCGAACCCACGGACTCGGTAGTGATATAGCTCTCGGAGATACCGTATGTCGACTCGATCGCCGAAGCAAGTGTCGCTCTCTCTTCTGTCGAGAGCTCCTTGGTCTTGATCTGAACCATGTTCTCGTCATTTACGAGAGATACTTCAGCGGAGTAACCTGTCTTTTCCTGAACGAGCTTTTCAACGTCAGCCTGGATGCCTGCGGGGAGGCCGTTCTCAAATACTACCGAGGTAGCGGTACCGCCCGAGAAATCGAGACCGTAGCTGAAAGGTGTCTTAATTGTAGCGAAGTTGATGATGATCGCGATGATCCCGACAACGATAAGTCCGCCCGAAATGCAGAGGAATCTGGGGAATCTCTCGACGATCCTGAGTGTCTTGCGCTCCTTTTTGGTGCCGAAGAACTTTACTTTGTCGAAACCGAGCTCATACAGTGAATTAAGGATGAACTTCGTGATAAAGAGCGCGGTGATCATCGAAAGAATGATACCGATAGCCAGTGTCTGGGCGAAGCCCTTAACTGTACCGGAACCGAGGAAGTACAGCACGATGGCAGCGATGATCGTTGTTACGTTGCCGTCGATGATGGCTGAAAGAGCCTTGGAGAAACCGAGCTTGATGCCGGAACGCACGGTCTTGCCGGTCGCGAGCTCCTCCTGTATTCTCGTGAAAATGATGACGTTCGCGTCAACCGCCATACCGATCGAAAGTATGATACCCGCGATACCGGGCAGGGTAAGCGTAACTCCGAACAGGTTAAGCGAGATGACCATGAGCGCTACATAGAAGACCAGAGCGATCGAAGCGGCAACGCCGGGTACTCTGTACATAACGATCATGAAGATAACGATGAGAATGAAGCCGATAAGACCTGCGATAAGGCTGGTCCTTAATGCGTCGCTTCCGAGCTGTGCGCCCTCTACGTAGTAACGGAGAACCGAAAGCTCGAGAGGAAGCGCTCCGACTCTGATGGTCGTCGCAAGGATCTTTGCCTCATCAAAGCTGGCCTGACCCGAAATGGTAGCCTCACCGCCCGAGATAACCGTCTTTACGCGGGGGGCGCTGATAACCTCGTTGTCATAAACGATAGCGATCAGGTTCTTGTAGAATGTTTCGGTTCCGTCAGCCGCGCCGTAATAAGGAGCGCAGTATGCGGTAGCGTCTTCGAACTTCTTTGCGCCGTTCTCGTTAAGGCTGAGCACTACGATGTACTCAGTACCTGTGATCTGATCCTGATAAACGTTGGGCTGCGCGTCCGCAACGTCGGCACCGTCAATTACAACATCGCCGGCAGCGATGATCTCGTCCATCGTGCGGAGAAGTCTGAATCTGTACTCTCCCGCCTCGGTGTCAAAATATCTCTCGATGTTCTGTGTGCCGTCCCCACTCAAGCCGTATACAAAATAGATATTGCCGGCATCACCGAGCGTTGAAAGCACGTAATCCGCATCGGTAACGTTAGGAATGGAAACCGTGATGCGGCTGTCGCCCTCGGGATAAACCTGTGCTTCGGTCGAAAAGCTCTCGGCACGCTTCTGCATCTTGTAGACCGTGTCCGAAAGTTCCGTAGCGGTAGGGTCATCCTTTACGGACTGATAAGTGATGCTGACACCGCCGGCCAGGTCAAGACCGAGCTTGACATTCCGGGCGCTCATCTTTTTGTCAGCACCGATTCCGAATATCGCAAGCAGCGCAGCGGCCGTGATCACAACAACCGCTATCAGCAGCTTAAGTATTCCTTTGCCTCTGTTTTTCATTGTAAAAAATCCTCCCAAAATTAGCATTCACCGCCCATTTTTATACTGAGGGGCAGTAAAACAGCATTCAGTCAGATATTATAGCATCACAGTGCCACCGTGTCAAAATGAAGCTTACTTTTGTGAGGAAATTTTTTTGGAATAATATCGGTAAATAACTTGCCTAATCTTTTCAAGTGTGATAAGATTATCTTTAAAGAGTAATGTGGTTTTAAAAACTACATCATGTAGAACATTAAGACATGCTTTTTAGAGAACGAAGTCTTTGATTTTTGCTTTTACAGGAGAACCAAATATGAACAAATATCTTATTTCCACAGATTCCACAGCGGACCTTTCCGCAGAATATGTCCGGGAGCATGGTATTCCGATCCATCCTCTCTACTATTATGTAAACGATGTGCAGTACGGTGCCGGCCACGAGATGCCTCTTAAGGAGTTTTTCGACGGTATGCGTCATGACGCAAAGGTTTCCACATCCGCCAGTACTCCCGAGGTCTGCAAGCAGATCTTCGAGGAGCAGGTAAATGCCGGCTACGATGTTCTTCACCTCGGTTTCTCTTCCGGACTTTCTTGCAGCTACCAGAGCGCATGCATCGCTGCCGAGGAGGTCATGGAGAGCCATCCCGGTTCCAGGATCGTTGTCATCGACACGCTCTGTGCTTCGGGCGGACAGGGACTTCTGGTATACTACGCGGTCAAGCTCAAGGAGGAGGGCAAGTCTCTCGATGAGGTGGCTGCCTGGGTTAACGACAACATCCAGCATCTCTGCCATCAGTTCACAGTTGAGGACCTTAAGTACCTCTACAAGGGCGGCCGTATCTCGAAGACCGTTCAGATACTCGGTACCCTGATCAATGTTAAACCCGTGCTTCACGTTGACGAAGCCGGCAAACTCGTTCCCGTAGGCAATGTCCGCGGACGCAAAAAGTCGCTGAATGCCCTTATCGACAATATGGGCGCTCATATCGCGGGCTATAACAACGATACGATCATGATCACGCACGGCGACTGCATCGAGGATGCTGAGTATGTCGCGGCGCAGATCAAGGAGCGCTTCGGTGTTAAGGAGGTCATCATCAATTACCTCTCTCCCACCATCGGTTCACATGCGGGCCCCGGAACCATCGCCCTGTTCCATCTCGGCGATACCCGCGCCGTTAAATAATGACGATCATCTACCACTTCTTATAACAACTTAATTCCCCGGGAGGGACGACTGAGGCGCATGCCCGGCCGTCTCTTTTGGGTTATACGGACTTTTGCTTTTTTTCCCGTAAGTGATATACTGATATCAGACATTTATACGATCGGAGGAACAGAAAATGGTCAGGATCCTGGCAGACAGTACTTGTGATCTTTCCAAAGAACTTACGGAGCGCTACAACATAACCATCATCCCGCTCTATGTGCGTCTCGGTGACGATGAGTATCTCGACGGCATCAATATCACTCCCGCCGAGCTGTACAAGTGGTCGGATGAGCATGGGCAGACGCCCAAGACCGCGGCTCCCGGCATCGAAGACATCTCTAAGCTCCTCGATCCCGCAGGCAGCGATGAGTATGTGATATTCACGATCTCATCCTCCATGTCCGCGAGCTTCAACAATGCCAGACTCGCCGCCGAAAACATGGAAATGAGTGACCGTGTACATGTAATAGATTCGGAAAATCTGTCCACAGGCATCGGCCTGCAGGTGATCCGCGCGGCCGAACTGGCAGCCGATGGCAAGAGCGCTGCAGAGATCGTTTCCGAGATTGAATCCATCAAGGGTAAAGTACGCGCGAGCTTTGTAATAGATACTCTCGTATACCTCCACAGAGGCGGCCGCTGCTCGGGTCTGGCCGCTCTGTTCGGTTCGGTTTTAAAGCTCCATCCGCGCATCGCGGTGACCGGCGGAGCCATGCATCCCGAGCAGAAATACCGCGGCAGCAGCCGCAAATATGTTCTCGAATACGTCAAAGATATGGAACCCGAGCTGAAAAAGGCGCGCAGGGACCGCGTATTCATCACGCACTCTCCCTGCGACAGGGCCGTGGTCGAATCCGTGAGATCCTATCTCGAGAGCCTCGGACATTTCGACGAGATCCTTGAGACTGACGCCGGCAGCGTTATCGCGTCACACTGCGGTCCGGGGACGCTCGGAGTGCTGTTTATAGCTGAATAAGCGGCTTAACTCAGTCTTTTACGTCATCGCCGCGCCTCTTTGCCATGACGTCGGCGATCCAGCCGGTCATGCCTCCCGGGAGCCTCACGTCCATCGGCGTGCCGTCGTCAAACATCAGGTTTGCGTGGACAGCGTTCATCAGACAGTGCTGCCCCATCTCTATCCCGCCGTTGATCGAGGCGATGCCTTTGTCGCCGTTCCTGACCCAGTCGGGAGTAAGGATAAAGCAATGCTTCATGCGGCGCAGCCGCTCCATCCGGGGCGCCGCTTCTTTCTCAAAGTCATGGAACTCGTCTTTTTTGCCCATGGCAAAGAACAGTATCTTTCCTTTCCTGTCATACTCATCCAGTATGCCGTCAGACGGTAATGCCGCACTGCCGACGGGGATCACTGCGTCAAAGTCATCCATGTAGCTGTCCATAAGTCTCATGGCGAAGGTCGCTCCGGATGAATTTCCGAACAGGAATCTCATACCCGAGCACGCGCTGTGGTCCTTTACAAAGCTCATGATCAGATCGTGTACCGGGCCGGCATACTCCTCCGACCAGTATCCGCATGTCCTTCCGTCTTCGCCCTTATATTCGTTCGCGGCAGGTATCAGGACATATGCGCCGCCGAAAACGCTCTGATATTCCGGTGTCGCATAGAACTCCGCGCCTGTATAATTGATGCACAGATCCCCCACCAGTGAATTGCCCGTTCCGTGCAGGAACACCAGCAAAGGGTAATCCTTCTTTTCAGCGCATCCGTGTCCGGTCGGATCGTAAAACCAGTACTTCAATCTCATCCCCGACGCGTCATCATAATATGACTTTTCAAACAGGTCAAAATGCTTTCCGCATTCGTAAGTCGGGTTCAGAGAGATAAAATCATCCTCTCCGACTTCGTTAATCCAGGGTGCCGCAGGGCGTATATCCTTTTTCAAGACTATTTTCTCCTCTGTTCTGTAATCCTCGTAAAAGCCATGCTTCAGGAACAGGCCGATCGCGGGATTATCGATGGCTATATCATCATACAACACGGTCACACCGTTTTCTCCCGCTGCCGAGCAGAGCAGCTCAAGCCCCTTATCTCCGTAGCCCTTCCCCCTGAACTTCGAGAAGATTATAATATCGGCGACGCAGCCGTCGTACTCGGGATCGTAGTGATATGCTATCTCACCCACAAAACCGCTCTCATCCTTCAGATATCTGTAGTACCTCCGGTTTTCATGGTTAACGATCCAGTAGTCATACCAGTCGGCCCAGCTCTCTTGTGGGAACGGGATCGTGCCTCCCCAAGCGTGGTTGTATGACATGGTTTCTTCATCGGCCATAAGGCTTTCCCTGAACCACAGGTCTTCGAGTGTCGGTTTATATACTTCAAGCATACTCCGTGTCCCTCCGTTTTATGATGGTTTTCCGCTCTATTCGCATCTTTGATATCGATCCTGAGCATATTCTAGCATAAAGGGCCGGAGATTTTAACTGTTTTTCATTACGCGGTCTTATACTCCGTCATATCGAGGGTTCCGAGGTCTTCGGTAAGCCGGGGCATCATGTCTGCCGGATATCCGCAGACTACTTCCTCATTTCCCTCCCAGACCCTGAAACTGTGGAGCATCCCCTGCCTCCCGGGGAAGAGGAACGCGAACTCATCGGCCTGCTGTCCGATATACTCGCCGACAAATGCTTTGCCGCTGTTTTCCGCCATACGGTAAAAATGTCCTATCGCAAGATCGATCTTTTTGGTGTTGTTTGTTCTTCTCATATTATCCCTCCGTTATTCGCTAATTGCTTACCTATATCTGTATAATGAACCACAACATGTCCAAATTATCGTACTTAGGCAATAAAAAAGGACTTCCCTGAGGAAATCCTTTTATTTGATCTTATATTTGACCTTTTGCTTGACCTTCGATCAACATTTATCTGAGCCTGTCTGCCAGCTCCGCCCTGATGCCTTCCACGCGCCGGATCGCGTCATCGCATTCGGCCTTCGCGTCACTTATCTTTGACTGGACCATCACATCCGCGAGGAACCCATCAAAGAAAAAGTCCGCAAAGGTCAGAAACTCGCTGATATGGATCGAACTGTATCCGCTGACATCCCTCAGCTCCTTGCTGAAATGCTGCAGCGCGTATTTTGCCGCCTCGATCTCATTCTCCGCGTCCGACATCTTGCTGTGCTTTACGATACCCGAGATCAGTCCGCCTCCGAACAGATCGAGCAGTCCCCAGTTGCCTGCGCTTCCCAGATATTTACGCGCGGCATAAAGATGATACAGTGCTTCATCCGCGGCAGTTACTGCCTCTTCTATCTCTCTTCTCTCCGCAAAATCCATAGTCAATTACCTCCTATGGATAAAGTTTAACATAATACACAGCATAGTGTGAGGGATTTTGATACAGGATAGCGATATCTATTTCGCTCAAAAACAGGAAATATTACTGTTCTCTGATAATACTATGATAAGGAATGTCATCATCAGAGCTTCGCTATCAATCTTCCGATATACTCACAGCATTTTTCGGTAATATCATCCGGTGCCCGCTCTATAAGCTTCGCATTTCTGGCAGTCAGATCAAGCGTTCTCAGTTGAAAGCAAAGGATCGTACCCTGTGTCACGGTTCGGTCATCAAGTTCAACGTCAAGCGGATATTTCTTTCTTTGGGTCGTGATCGGAAGGACTATATTAAGGTCCCCGGGTGTCGGAATATCGTTCATTACCAGCGCCGGTCTGAACAAACCCTGTTCATGTCCTGACGTTGGATTAAAATTCACCTTTACGATATCGCCTCTGTGAAAGTTCAAAATATCTCACCTCCGGTATCCTCTCCCCAATCGTACTCAGAGCCCGGTCCGATATCGTCCGCAGTAAGCTGCTCCATCGTTTTTCCATAGAAAGCCTCAAATATTTCGCGCGTTGAGATTTCTTTTTTCAGGATCAGGGCATCATCTTTCAATTCGTATGTAATGCGGTCCCCGTTCTTAATTGAAAGCGCATCCGCAACTGCTGCGGGAATCCTCAGACCGAGGGAATTGCCCCATTTGGAAACTGTAAGCTGCATGCAACCACCTCCTTGATGATATACATTGTATATCATCAAGCTGTTATCTGCAAGTACCATTATACTCCTTCCTCTGCTCAGTATTTATGGTCGATGGCAAAATCGTCTCCCTTTGACTCACTGACATCCAGCAGCACTATATCGCCGTATCTCAGGTCAAAATCATGGCCGTAGAAATCCCGCCTGTGAAGCTGCTGGCCCTCTGTAGCCCACATGTTGCAGGCTCCGCCGGCCTCCGCGGCGTTATAGCCCATGAGCTCTTTTCCTGCCGCGTTATAAGCGGTTATCTTAAAGTTGACAGCCAGATATCCGCTCCTGCAGAGCTGCGCCCCCAGTCTTACGGAATAATTTGACGGAACGCAATAATCAAAGCCCCATAGCCGCAAAGTGCTTCCCGCCTTTATCTCTCGCGGTATAGTGACTTTCAGTTTCTGCCCGAACTCTTTATCGCGCTTTAGTATACCGTCTTCGGTTTCCGAATAATACACTTTTGCGTCTTCATGATACATGCCCTTATCATCGATCCATGCAAATCTCGGCTCAATGACAAGATATGCCCCGTCAGCCGCCATCTGCCTGCCCGATGTGATCAGCTGGAAATTCCACACATATCCCGCTTTAAGCAGCCCTGAATTCTGCTTTGACGCGTCCGGAGAGCAGCCCGCCAGCATCGGGAGGATAAACTTTGAATGCCTGCCTGCAGACAATCCCAGTTCGTTTTTCATACCTGCCGAATAATAGAAACAATAATCTTTGAGTCCCTGCGCCTTAACCTTTCCGTCCGGCAGCACGCCGATTTGCGTGCCGTCTTTTATCCCGGGCTTTCCGAGCTTGGTGCTGCCTCCGTCCTCAAACACATTCTTCCATTCCGCAGCCGAATCAACTCCGGTCAGTCTGAACCCGTACATTTTTCCGCTCACATGGACTCTTACGCTGTCCGCGGTCACATAGTCCACGGGATCGCTGTTAGTATACAGATACCGCAGTCCGTTTTTTACCGCTCTTGATACCATATCGGTTCTTGACAGCGAGTTTACCGCTCTCGTCCGGGATTCGATGCAGTAATCGCCCTCGCTCGTAGTATCGGGCAGATAGTATCTCTGACGTCCTGACAGGACATACCAGCTCCCGCCCGTCAGCAGTCTGTCGTTTGACATATTTCGGTCATTGCCGACATCCATGTACACATCAAACGGGAAATAGACCTCGTTTGTCAGCACATAACTTCCTCCGTTCAGACCGCTCCTGTTAACGGCATAGTTATAACTGCTGCCCAGTTTTCCCGCATAGACAGGATGCCGTCCCGCGTTATTTACAAACAGCCAAAAATCACAGCTGTCATTCTCATGACCGCCCATTCCGTATGAAACACTGTCACCGATAACGATCTGAAACGCGTCCGTGTCGCTCTTTTGAGGCTCCTGGTCAAACCTCAGATTTGATACCTCAGGGTCACATTCAGAGATCTGCAGCTCGCATATCACGGGCGTATGCACCCTTACCGCGTTGACCGCGGCAACAGGATTATAAGCGATCGATGCGCCGCCGTAAGATATCTCCGGCCTGTATCGTATCAGACGTGCTGTCGCAGGATAAACTCCGTTGCGGATCTGTGCCGGGATCGAGATATGATCGCGTCCGAGCACATTTCCCGAGTCGATCACGCTTCTGCCCGGAGACAGCGCAGAGGTATCGGCAGATGCAGTACCGGCATAATTATGCCATCCTGACGGTCCGAGTATGCTGTTCCCGCCGAATACCAGCTCGTCATTCCGGCAGCGCATCCGTCCGACAGCCGCTTCCGCGAGACTCTGCGCCAGCGCCGTATCCGCAGATGGTGCCGAAGGTCTTTCTTCACCGGCGTCAACCGTGATTACCGATGCAGTAAGAAAAGCTGGACATCCCGACGGCAGATCGATGTTTCCCCCGAGCCTGCTGCCTCCGTATCCGACCGGCTGCATGCACGACGGCGTCCTTATGCCTGCCTGCGCCGCGGTGATCGTAACGGACTGCGGGTTCAGCGCCCTGTTTTCCAGTGTGATGCTCTCCGGCACATAATACGCAAAAGAATTCAGGCGGATAAACGAGTAATCGCGGTATACCGTAACAGAGACCGTATTCGATCCCGATTCGCTCCTGTCCTCGGTATTGCCCTCATCGTCTGTCTCGGTCCACCGCAGTTCGTACGGAAGATCGACTGTGACCCTTATCGGATACCTGCCCGAGATGACCGCTGCATCGAGAGCATACAGATAGTCCGCGAATTCCGCTCTGATATACACATTTTCGGTGGAAGGTATCGCAGATGAGACATCAAATGTATCTGACAGTATCTCCATGACCGCAGCCGGATCTTCCGATCTTCTGACAAGTCCGGAACCGGTATATCCCAATCCCGGATTCGCTGTGTTCCCGCCGTTTTGTGAAGGCTCGTCATCTCCGGGATCATGACCCGCAGGGTTATTTCCACCGGAGGGATCATTCTCCGTGTCATTGCCTGTCCCCGGACCTGCGCTTTCTCTTACCGGGACATACAACAGCCCGGGTCTGTCCTCATTGTATGCGGTTCCCGTGGCATATGTTATCCTGCCCGCATTCACTTCCGAAGCGGTTATCATATATGCGTTTATCCCTTTTACGGCATTGGCGAACTTGGGGTTTGCCGCGTATGACAGCCCCGTCCCGATCCCCGGTATTAGTTCATACGTTTCTCCGGATGCGCTGATGCGGTTATCCAGATCGATCCTGAACTCGCTTCCCTGCGTTATGCCGTCTTTGATCAAGACATCCTTGACTGTCTCCTTTACCGAATTTCCGGATTCTTTAAGAACTACATACTTGATCGCAAGGTCATTAAGTTTTTCCTTAGGGACCAGCGTTTCGTAATAAAGGAATATCCTTGTATTTCCCGTCGGAGTAACGGCATTTCCCGACATTCTGCCGTTCAGCCCGCTGATATCGTCACCGCTGTTTTTCCTTGCGTAGCCTTCGATCACAGGGTCATGAAATGTTACGGTCTGTCCTTCCCATACAAAGCTCTTGGCTCCGGAGTAAGTTACGCCGTCATAGATTATCGGCACCGGAAGATTTATAAACGTGCCTTTCGGCACATGTGTGCACTCCGTGCTGCCGCTCTTACATCCTTTTGCAGCACAGACCGTACAGTTCGTAGCCCTTATGTCAACATCAAACGACCTGATCCTTACGTCATAATAGTATGGATTTCTCGCCGCGAATGTATTCAGGCTCTTTTCGCCCCAGCTCTCGCCCTTAAGTATACTTGAGAGCGAACCTGCCATGTCATTTCCGGCAAACAGTACCTCCGCCGGCGTACCGTCATCCAGATCCGCTGTATTCATGACTCTGAGCGTTCCGTCGTTTCTGAGTGTTTTGTAAAGTCTGTTTCCTGCCGTCGAGCTCTTTGTTCCGATGGCGATCATCCATTCGCATTCAAATGTCACATATTCGGCAAACGCCTCGCGAATGGCGGGGATCTTATCATCTCCCGCCGCACTCCTGATCCTTTCTGCGAGCTGTTTGCCCCACCAGTCCGGGAACTCGGTGCCCCACTCATCCCATAAAAACGGGCGTCTTTTCCCGCTCCGGTCCCGAAACATAACTTCGCCCAGACTTCCCGCGGTTTTTCCGCTGCGGGAATAATACCTGAATACCGCGCCTCTGGAGTCCCAGCCGTAATCCCCCTCTGAAGGCGCCAGGGAGCCTGCCTGCTCTGCGGTAATAACCGTGTCATCGTCGATCCCGGGCGTATCCGCCGCGTATACGGCCGCAACAGCCGCGATAAGCGTCAGTACTATGAACAATGTGATGCCGAACGATATCTTTTTGATCCTTTCTATCTGCAGTACAGATACCCCCATTCTTCCATATACTGTTCTCTTGTCCTGTTTTTCTTGCGGTATTTTAATGCCCCGTCAACGGTATAAGATCCTCTGTAATAGCTCGGTGTCTCGCACGGATACCCGAAAGCCGCTATATACACGGCTCTGTATCTCATGACATCAAAGACTGCCGCATTGACCTCCGTATCGCTTTCCATACCTATGTCAAAATAACCGTCCTGCCAGTCATTGCACGGATCCCAGACAAAGGTATAACCGTCTTCGCTGACCACCGTGTTTCTGAGGCACTGGGTCCCTGCTCCGTTCGATATAGTCAGCTCATCATACGGAAAACCCTTTCCGTTGTCGTTTACCACGCGGTAATGGGCATAGGTCCTCACCACACCCTCACTCCTTGAAAAGGTAAAAGGTGTTTTATCGAAATAGATGCCCGAAATATCCGCCGCAGTCATATCACATTCGATTATCAGCTCATCCTCTATGCATTCCTTAATGTATCTGTCGATATCACTGCGGTCCATCCCGTTTTTCAGCATATATTCCTGCCATTCGGCATCATCCGCTATAGTGCGGTAATCAACGTTCAGGATGCGCATCGCGAATTTTTCCGCAGTATCGGCCATCTTTCGTTTCCTTTCGGCACTCATCGCCATTCCGAGGTAACCGGTCTCCTCATGCCTGCCTGCGGCCCCGGCATCGTATTCCGCAGGAGTAAGATACGCGCAGTATACCTTCAGCCTGTCATTATCGTCGTAATCGCATACGATCCCCAAACGGTCATCAAAATTCAGCTTCGAATAAGTCGTATCCCAGGTCATGACCTTGCAGTAATCCCCGCATCCGCGCGCATTCCACAGCGGTGATTCCTTCGCCTCAAATACCTTCGCCTGATGCACCATGAAATTGAACATGCAGTCATAATACCCGTTGGGATATGAGTCCAGGATGTAGGGATAGAATTCCTCCAGCTTGGGACGGTTCTTTGTTGATATCCTCAGCATCTGAAACGAAGGCGAAAGCTTATATCTTTTACCCTCGTCGATAAGCCTTGCCGTCATTTTCTTACAGGCGGAGCGGCTGCATTTCGCTTTTGGCTTAAAACGCCGCATATCCGAATACTCCTTTACCGGTTCTCCTGCCACAAGCCCGTATGCATATGCTTTTGCGATCCACCTGATCCTTTTTGAAGATATCTTTTCGGATCCGTATATCCTGTTTTGAATAATGAAGTCCGTATCTTTTTTTGAGACTTTCTTTCCGTACAGGCTTTCATATGCCTTAACGAGCAGCACGCAGGCGTCCTGCATTATCAGCCTTTTCCCGGGTTTCATATCCGTTTTGATACTGATACCGGCATCCGCTTCTTCAAGCATTTCAACAAAATCCCGAACCGTTACTTTACCGGAAGCGGCCGACATCTTCCCTGCCGGCATAAAAAGAGAAAGCAGCAGAACCGTCAGTATTCCCGCCGCAGTTATTTTTTTCATCATAAATAACCTTTCCTTTCAGTCACCGCATTCGGGACATTCATATGCTCCGTACAGCGCGCATTTCTTCTTTGATCCGAACATTATGCTCTCCTCAGACAGCAATCTGCAGCCCTCTCTGTGAAAGAATCTTTCCGAAGCATAGCCTTCACCCCGCAGATTAATAAAAAAACGGTCGGCATCGTCGATCCCGGTCCCGGCAAACGAACTGCAGTTATATGTCTTCCCGTCTGCCCTTTCCGAAGGATAGCCCTGAAACAGGACGAAGAATCCCGCTCCCTCGCCGCTGCGCAGATACAATCCGCCTTCCGCTTCGGGAATATTAAAACCGTAAGTGATCCCGGCCCGTTCGGCGACTTCATTATGTCTGCCGCAGTAGTATTCAAGCGTCTCTTCGAGCGATGAAGCATCTCTGTCTATGGCATCGCTCCATTTCCTTGCCAGCACTTCATGTCCGTCGGGAGCGCTTTCATAGTCGTCATAACAGACAAACATGGCGTCACCGTCAGTCACAACTATTACCGGCACGTAAAGCCGCAGCATTGTACGGGCCGGCGTGCCGTCGGGCAGCCCCAGTCCCGCAGCCAGCGAATCGTAAAACACATCGATCGCCAGGTCTCTTAGTCCGTACACCCCCGAAACGTGAGCTTCCTTTAAGATTTCCGCAGCACTTTCGGATGCCCTGTCCAGCAAAAGATCGAGGTTCTCTCTTCGTCTGTCATCGTCGAGCGCTTCTTCGATCGAAAAGGCTGCCATCGAAAGCATCATTACGGCGAAAACAGCAAAGATCAGCGTAAAATGGTATATCCTCATCGCTTAGCCCGTCCTTTTACGGTTCCGGAGCATCTTACCAGCCCGGCCTTCCCATCATATATCTCAACACATATCCCTGCATCCGCAGCACAGTCGTATCCGTTTTCCGAGTAGATCCCGGCAAGTATTTCTTCCGTTCCTCTAATCTCGCTGAATTCGGATATCTCACCCGTGAAAACATTATTCACATAAACCGGCTCATAACGCGGGATCGTCTCCGTGATACCGACCTGTCTGCCGCCTCCCACACCCGCTATACGTGACAGGAAGGCCTCATACAGGCTTTCATCGATATATCCCCGGGAGCAGACCGCTTCCACAAACTGTTCTGCTGTTCCTCGCAGATAACGGTCAGCCAGCCGCTCGCTCATTCCCGTCACGCACATCAGAGGAAGTATGAACATTATCACTATTGCTGCCGCTATGTCTGCCAGCATTCCGAGCGGTTCAGAAGTCATATGCGGATTCCTCCCTGAATACTGTTCCGTTCCCGCCTGTCAGTTCTGTTTCCTTTAATCGGCGGTAGTATAAAAGCTCCTCCGCTATCGTACATCCCAGAAAATGACCGGAATCGATCCTTACCCTGCCTTTTCCGATGTCCACTCCGAGCTTAAGGTTTCCTGCGCTCAGTCCTGCCGGCATTTTCCCGTTCTCAAGCTCCGTATACACGCACATGAGTCTGTTATACAGTTTTCCCGCGCCTTCAAAGCACACTATCTCTCTGAAGGTTGAGGCATCGTTGGTTCTCGAAAACGGAATGGCGTTAAGCATCCCAAGCGCGGCCATTATACCGCCGGCACTCATAAAAAGGGCGGTTTTGTCCAGATTGTCCGCACCGACTCCGATACGGATGAGCAACGCTCCCACCGCCAGATTTGCCAGTATGCCGCCCGCAACCAGCATTACGGGTGTTCTTTTCGGACTGTCCGGATACATGATACACTGCCCTATAGGCGCATCCTTTCTTTTCCTGATCCTGAACCCGTCGTGATCTTTGCATAAATACAGACCGAGTATGCCTATCGAAGAAAAACGGTAGCCTGTAAGCAGACCTCCCAGAAAATGCCCGATCTCATGAACCGGGACCGTCAACATTATGCCGGCAGCGATCCCCAAAAAAGTTTCGACTATCAGTTTCATATCCACTCCCTGCATCATTCGCGGATCTCCTCCTCCCAAAACGCGTTATTCCGTACAACAGCCGCTCTTTCGATATTTGATACTGCTTTCAGCTCCAGCAGCAATAGCGTTACAGCCAGACAAAACAGTATACCCGCCACTGTCATGATGAGTATCTGTCTGATATCTTCGTTCATCCGATCACCGTCCCCGATGTGTATTTTCTCTCTTTCGTTCTGCTAAACAGTCCCGAAAACCCTCCGTGTTTCCCGCTTTCCACCGTGACCGTGATGCTGAAAACATCTCCGTCCTCAAGGTCTATGCGCCCTGAGGCGGTCAGGAGACCGAGTATTTCTTCGCTGCCGAGCATTTCTTCATATGATGCCCGTATGATCTCCTCGGTTCTTTCCGAAAAGCTTTCCAATCCGTGGTCTTCGCCCGCAGGATCACCCGTATCCGCGCCGCTGCCATTGTTTCCGTGACCTGTATCTTCTGCCGGTGCCGGAGTTATATGTATCTCTTCTTCCTCATCGGGGGCGTTCCCCGCACCCGAACCGTCATCTTTCACATACATCAAAAGAGAGGTGATATGGCCTTCATATCCCACATATACCAGCTGTTCCCCGGTCACATTGCTGTCAAAGGTATCCCAGCAGTCGTCCGGATCTATGCTCTCTTCTCCGTCTTCGTAAACGGCATAAACAGCTATCCTTGCATTTTCCCCCGGCATGTACGCATCCTTAAGTGATTCGGCGCGGATACCGATGATCTGCGGACCGGCTGCGTCCTCTACCGTTATTGAAACCGGGAAGCTGCGCTTTTCATAGTTTTTGGCGCTCATATAATAACCCGTATACACCAGATCCGCGGTATGCTCACCCGCCGCGAGCGGCGTATCAAAAGCTAACCCCTCCAGTTCCGCATCACAGTGACCCCTGCTGCCGTCCAGATATGTAAACACAATTGTCCGGTCGATATCGGCCGCGCAGCATCCCGCTTCAAGTGTCTGTCCGGACGCATATTCCGCGTCAACGATTATGCTGCCGCAGAGCGGATGATCGTCCCCCGCCGCGATACCGCAGGACCAGCCCTCCTTCGCCACGGTACAGGTCATTCTCCCGCAGGTTCCTCCGTAAGAGGTTGTTGAGCCTTTGCCGCATACCGAGCAGCAATAATAGCTGACCGAAGAGTATCTGCTCCCCGATCCGCCGCACGAAGAACATGTCTTTACGTCGGAAACAGTTCCGCTCCCCTTACAGTTTGAGCACCTCACCCATGTGTTTATGTACCCGGTTCCGCCGCAGTAATCGTGCGTCTTTTTCGCGTCCATATTTCCTGTTCCGCCGCATTTCTTGCAGGTTTTGCCTTTTGAGGTCACTCCGCTTCCTCCGCAGCTTGAGCATGTCGCGGGATAATATATCATTCCGTTGGAACAGTTGCATTTGATGTCTTTGTAACTGCCTCCCGCTCCCGAACATGACGAACAGGTTTCAGTCGTTCCCGTCTGCCCGCTTCCGCCGCAGGAATAGCATGTCCCGCTGCTGTAATCGGTTTTGTAGCACTTTGTCATTCTGCCGCCGCAGTAGCATTCCGAAGAATGAGAATGATACGAACAGCCCTCTGCCCTGTGGTTATGTCCCGCGTAGCAATTCCTCGTATGAACGTGTCCTGCAACGAATCTGCCTGTCGTCAGGCAGGCTCCCTCCTCACGGGAAATACGCTTTCCCATGTACATATCGACGCTGCAGACGACACCCGTCCGGGCGATATCTGCCAGCATTTCCTCATAGTCCGCGATCGTCACGGCTTTTTTTACGTCAACTTTGGCGGTAAACTCGTCTACAGCCTCCTGCAGGGCATATCGCATGTTTTGATCTGCACGTCCCGCGGCAAGGCTCAGAGGCGCGAATACTCCCAGCAGTACCGCCAGCAGCAGAGCCGCACCTCTACCTATATCTCCGCTCATCAGTTGATCTGTCTGAAAATGATGCTGGTCACCATTCCGTTTGCGTTCTTGTCTACCGATCCGACAAATGTTCCCGACGGATTGATGTAGGAATTATTGCTTTTGTTTACGATCGTGTATTCGCTTCCGGCCTTATACTGGTCGTATTTGTCCTTTGCGGAGGAGCCGTCGGTTCCGTCGGTCTTTGCGGTATTCATCAGCGTAAGCACCTGAACTCCTTCGTTAAGATCTGCCGAACAGTCCTTGATCACTTCGATGACCTTATCGCCCGAAACATACAGTCCGTCATAGATCGTCGCATTGATCTCGGAATAGTCGCTCATCATCTCCGCATACTGAGTGTTGCCGTCATTGATCGTGCTCTTTGATCTGGATACCATATACAGAGAAATGGCGCTCAAAACCAGCGCGATGATAACTACCACCGCCAATACAAGTCCCTTTACCGAAATATCGATCGCATTACGTCTGCGCATAAAAAATCCCCCTTTGATTATTTTTCAATATTAAAAATGACATTTGTTATGATCCCGTTGGCATTCTGCTCAACGGTACAAAGATATACATCGGCCGGAGCGACATAGCCGCTTCCCGACGCGTCGGTCAGTTCGGAAAAGCTTCCCGATCTTACATAGCTTTTTTCCCCTCCGCCGTTTTTTACGATAAGCTTTTCAAAACCCTTGGGCCCTGCCGCGGTAAGGTAAAGCTTATAGAAATTCCGCACTTCCGCTCCGCTGACCCTCAGCCCGTCGTACTGTGTGATCCCGCTGTTTCTCAGGCGTTCCGTGTCCTCGATCATCTTCCCGGAGACGACATCGGACATATTCCTTGCCTGTTCAAACTGCATGACCATAATTGAGATCAGAACTACGGACAGTATCACTCCCGCGGCCAGCAGCAGCGCCTGAGGCGCGATTTCAAAACTGTTCCTTTTCAACTCTTCCACCATAATCCTTTAGTATGTTCAGTTCATATAACCCCTGAGCGCATCCTGATAGTCGTTGAACATCGTCATCGCTCTGGCCATAAACGGGATCAGCAGATAGCCGAACAGAACCATTCCTCCCGGTATGACCGCCAGCAGAGATGCCAGCATCACGTTATTGTCCATAAGGATCGTCCTGTCCAGTTCCCTGCTCTCCCTGAAAGAAGTGATCTGCGCGGTGACCTCTTCAAACGCGTTTTCCACACCCGCTTCGTCAACGGCCAGAAAACAGTCCGTCAGTTTTCTGAACTCCGGATAATCCTCTGCCTCGAACAGTTCGGTCAGTGCCAGTTCGTCATTGACGCTGTAATTGTTTATACACTGCTGAAGACTGTTCCTGAATATGTCGGAAAAAGCCTCCATACTCTCGAGTATCTCCATAGGCGTAATGCCGGGCACACGCTTCTGCATATTGATCAGGCTCTGAAAACGCATGACCTCATCCTGTTTCTGACCGTCCAGCAGGGCATTCTTAAATATCCTTTTCACATCCGGAAAAACGAATGCCAGTCCAGCCGCTGCAAGAACGATCAGCAGATCGGACAGTCCAAAAAACTCCAGTCTGTATGCCTTAATCCTCCGGACGATCTCCGCCGCCGTGTCCGCAGCCACCGATCTGCTCCTGAATCCCGGCTCATTAAGCAGCATTTCCGCCAGTTCATCCTCTGCGGGCAGCTCTTTTACGAGATACTCATGCATATACCCCGGTATCACCGCTTTCATGGCCTTGAGCTGGTTCCCGTCTGCCGTATCACTCACGTTTTCAATATCGCTTACATCATCCGTGAGCAGTCTTCGCATGCCCGCATGGCCCGCAGCCAGTACCGGGACCATTATCAGCACCGCGGCCGCGGCCAGAACCGTTTTTTTGAGCAGTACATCCGCCCCGAGTCTGTCCGCAAGCTTTTTCAGCCGGTTGACAGCCTTTGCGACAATACCTTTCCCGGCCGCCAGCTTAGCGGCAGCTGCGGAAAACGGAGCTGCCGACGGCGCATGGCCTTCTCTCAGGTAAGTGATCGCGGTATAGCACAATATTGTCAGCATCAGTATCAGACACAGCATCACTCCTCCGCCCCTGCCGTAATAAAAACTCTTCAGGGACGGGATCGTATCACTTCCCCATGCCGCGACCGCAGGCACCGCCGCGGAAGGCAGTGCTGCCGTCAGTCCCAGTCCGGTAAAACGGTGCTTTCTTCCTTCCAGATAGCGTTTTTCTCCCTGAACGTCGCATCTGAGCTGCATGACCGAATCGAGGAATACCGAACTGCTGCCTTCAAACAGGTCTCCGTTCTCGGATACGGTCATTACAAGTGACGTAAAGAGACGCACATATTTATGGCGCCCTCCCGCAATGTCGGAGAGCATCCTGACCCTGTCCTCACTCTCCAGGCATACGAGCAGTTCTTCAAGTATCGGTCTGATCCTTTTGCTGCACTTGGGAATGCTGTAGAAAATCGCGTCTTCCGCAGAATTGGTATAATAGTAGAAGTGCCTCACATGACTTAAGAACTCGTCAAAATCCGCCAGAAATGCAGTCTCCCGGCTGACTGAGCCCGAATATGTCAGTTCATTGCAAATGACATAGATCAGAAACACCCCAAGTACAGCAATATAGAGCACCATCATCCTGCCGCCTCCCTGACTGATACGGGCAGTATGGACGAAACCTCTCCCACAAACCGGTACATCTTTTTCTCCGTATCAAATACAACAATATCCTTCAGTTCATACCTTTCATCCTTTTGCGACGGTATGATCTGCGTTATGCGCTCAATGTAATGATGACCCGTTACATCATGCACCATGTGCACGTCAAAGCTTACCGAATCGACAACCTGCTTCTGCGCGACATGTACATCCGTCAGTCCGAATTCGCACACAAGCGCGTTTCGCAGATATTCGATCAGTTTCTGCGTCGTCTCATGATGCAGCGTCGTGATCGCCATTCTCGAGCCTGACTGCGCCACCTGGATAAAGGCACCCGCAACTTTAGGTTCGTTTACCTCTCCGAGTATCAGCACGTCGGTATCCATCTTCTTGCTGGCAGTTATCGCGTCGTAGATCGTAAAATCGCCGCGTTCCTGCATAACATGAACATTCCTGTCCGGGTACAGATTGTTGATGTTCAGTTCGAATGATGATTCGATGACCCTGAGTGTATAAGAAGGATTGATGTATCCTATCAGAGACTTCAGCAATGTGGTCTTTCCTCCGCCGGTATTGCCGCTGATAACAAAATTACACTCTGCTTTTACTATGCTCTTGAGCAGCGCGATAACCCTGTCGGCGTTCTTATCCGTGATCAGCGACTCGATCTTTCTGGCATCCGTACTTGCGAATTTCCTGACATAAAAAACCCAGGAATCGGATACGGGTGGGCGGGCCACAACTATTCTCGAATTGTTTTTCATAGAAGCGTGAAGAACCGGATTTCGTTTGGAAAGCGTTGTCTTTGAATTGTAGCGGTAAATATTCTTTACAACCCGTTCAAGCGTTTCCTCCCTTCCGAAGCTTAAGAATTTCAGCCTGATCAGCCTGCCGCGGTAGACGCAGTAGATCACATCGTATGAATTGACCTTTTTCCCCGCGTCACGTCCGGGGCTCATCAGCTCTTCGAGGTAACTGTACTCTATCCTCGTGCAGCCGCCCACTCCGCCCGATACTCCGTCGATATCGGGATCCATGATCAGCAGATCGGCGACATCATGGCCGTACAGCTTTTCATAGCAGCGCTGCGTCAGGGCATCAAGCATATCCGTATAATCAGGCTCGAGTCCGCATTCCGAAAACGCTCTGCGGATATCGGCCTCATCTATCGAGTATACGGGCCGGCCTTCCTCATCGGTTTTAGCCTCGTTAAAAGCGTGGTCTTTCACCATGCGGCCGAAAACATGTATCCCGTAATGCCTCCTGTAGATCATATACATGTATTCGAACAGCTCCGTCGCCGACATTGCCTCTGACTCGTTGAACGGTATGATCCTGCATATCGTAGTCTCGTTTATCCCGAGCCTGTTGATGAGCAGTTCCTTGATGTATTCTTTGAGGTATTCCGACGATCCGGTATCCCCGAAACACGCCTGTCTGGTAGATAATCTGAGTTTGGCCTGCTGCCTTTTCTTTTTTCTGATCTCGGTCTGCGAAAGACCGCTCCCGTCCAGATCCGTGTTCAGTATCTCGTTTACCGCGCTCCGTACTGCCTCCGTCAGCTCGTCAAAGCTTCTTATCCTGTCTGTATCGTTTTTTACTTTTACACGTTTCCCTTTGCGATACATATATCCCGCAGCGAGCAGGTACAGCAGCCCCACCGTACTGCATAAAGCAACTGTATTCATGCGCTTCTACCTGCCTTTGCCGCTTTTGCGGTCTTTACCGCCTTTTCAGTCATTGATACGAGTTTTTTTGAGGCTTCTTTGAGCGCCGAAAAGAATTCCCTGTCACTGCGCTCCGGATCGTTCAGTCCCGATCGTATATAGTCTGCTGCCCTTCTGTCGCATAATGCGTCCATGTATCCGGTACAGTGCGGAAGTCCCGCCGAATTAGAGGAAGAGAGGTTCCGATAGATATGTTTCAGATTGTTGAGAGTGTACTTTGAATCGGGATCGTATGAGCCGAAAATATAGAATATCCTGTCATTGTCAATCCCAAGGAACTCTTCGTTTCTGAAAAGCTCATCCAGCAATGCCCTGTTCTGCCGCAGCGTTACGACGACTATGTCCGCGTCTTTAAGGATAGATGTGCTGGTCTGCGAAAAACCCGAATTCGTATCGATCACAACCCAGTCGTAAAACTCCTCGGATGCGTCTAAGATGCGCACGACGATCCTGCTGACCATGCCGTTTTCGAATGCCGTCCTCGAACACTGTCTGGTTCCGGCCAGGAGCGATATCCTGTCCGTGATCTCGGTCGCGCAGCTCTCAATTATTTCCTTTGAGAGCATGCCTGACTTATAGTATTTCAGAAGCGCATCGATCCCCATATCTGTAAAGTAGTCTTCCCTGTCCGCCCCCTTCAGGCCCGCGACCAGCGGTCCTTCCAGATCGTTCATGCAATAATGCGTCTGTGTCAGCAGCACCGACCTGTCACTGTCCTCGGCTATGGCCAGCATCAGTGCCATAAGATTCGCCGTAGCCCCTGTCCCGTGCATCGGCGACCAAAATGCTATCTTCATCGGCTGCCTCCTCTCAGTGCCGTCCTGTAGGCTCTCTCAAACTCACCGCAGGCGGTACCGGGTCTTAAGCGCGCCACCAGTTCTTCGAGCAGACAGCTCATCCTGTCGGAAATATTACGAAATGTGTTGTCATTCCTGGCTGTCAGATAGAGCTCCGCTTTCCTGTCCTTTTCGGAATACGGCAGCCTGAACACCCTGTTTTTGGCATTTCCGGCAAACATCCCGATCAGGTTCTGCATGACCATCCCCACATAATCACGGATCACGAGAAAGGCATCGCTTTCGTCATAGCCGCAAGTTCCCAGCGCGGAAAACCGAAGCGAATAGTCCATGTCCTTTTCGTGCATCGGCTCCTCGTCGGTGATAAACAGCCTGAAATCAGAGACATTGTCCTCACGTACGACACTCAGGCTCCTGGCGGGCTCCCAGAGGTTGAAGCAGAAAGTGCAGTCTTCCGGCACAGGCATCTGTCCCTGAGCAAAACCAACGCCCTTGAACTCCAGCATCGCCCCTTCCCCGACTCCGTCAATCTCAGGTAAATAGCGGGACATTGAGAGGTCTTCGGTCATATCGCGCACAAAAACGTTTTCTCCGAGCGCCGCGAGCAGGGAAGCCAGATACAGCACAATGTCATGATACCTGAATCCGTTTACGTCAATCGCCTTCATATCCTTTGATCCTCCCTTCGATATCGTTTCTGAGACCCATGCTCAGATATTCTGTCGCGGACCTGACCACATTCGGATCCCTGCCGATCAGCTCGATCACGGCGGGTGCCGGCGTATAGTTTACGATCGCGGCATCCTGCATGAGCTCTTCCACATATTTGGCCGCATACAGATAAGTGCCCTCAAACAGCGATGCGTCCACGATCGCCGAGTCCATCAGCAGCAGTTCTTCCGCGTTCACGCGCAGCAGCAGTCCGTTCTCATCCAGGCCGTACACCGCTTTTTTTGACATGATCACGTAATCCGTGGCGTCCGGATATCTGATGCGCACATCGATGCTGTCTCCGGGTTTTATGAGCGTGTCGTAACGTAAGCAGCCGTAACGCAGTTCGCGCTCATCATCGCGCGGGGCGTCGCCGACCAGCATACCGGCAGTGATATACGCACCCTTTTTCAGCGGGATGCGCAATATCCTGCCACCTATCTCGGCCGCGGTCAGCCCAAGATCCGCGGGAACGGCCTCCTCGGGCACCTCCGCCATATACAGATCTGACGCCTCGAGCCGCTCTCCGGGCTCCGCGTCACGTGCGGCGCACAGTACCTGACGCGATCTGCTCTGTCTCTCTTCGGCAGCCGCGGTCAGCTCTCCGATCCTGGCACGCAGCGCGTCCATCCGTATATGTCCGAACCACACGCCGGCCATGATCACAGCCGCAGCGGCCACTGCTCCCCCGACAGCCTTTATCAGTCTGTTTCTTTTGCTTTTGCGCATAAAACCCCCTTGTATTCATTCTTTTGGTTTGTTTGGAATCCTTGATCGAAAATACAGATCCTTAAAGATAGCAGGCGCTGTTGCGCCTAAAGAATTGTCAGCAGAACGCTGAATCGTGTGAATTATTTGAATTGTTTGTATTATATACCTTATTTTCAGAAATGTAAAGAGGGAAAATCAAAAAATTTCAATTTTCCCTCTTTTGTGTTGAATTTCCTTATTATTTGCGGGCAAAAAGGCGCCGGACCGCTGTAAATGTCATGTTACGTTCAGCTCAAAACAATCATCTTCCGCCCCGCCGAGCTTTATCCTGAGCTCGATCATCCGCCTCTTATTCGTGTTTTTAAAAACAAATACGCCGTTCCCGGAGGTTATGCTGACCTCACCGTCGTACAGCCTGTATCTCTTCCTGATGGCCGCCAGTTTTTTCAGATGCTCCGCGATATCCGAGTATTTCTCCGTCCCAGCCTTTTTCCAGTCCATGCAGCGCCTGCAGTCGGGGTCCGGTCCGCCCTCTGTCAGTATCTCCGTACCGTAATAAACGCATGGGGCGCCGGGGAACAGATACAGCAGCGCCAATGCAGCTTTGAGTCTTACGCGGCTGCCCTTAAGCGTGGTGATAAACCTCTCGGTATCGTGACAGTCGAGCAGATTCATCATCATATTATTGACCGTCGAGGTGTTTCTGACCAGTATCTCGTTCAGCCTGCACGCAAAGCCGTCCGCGTCGAGCTTTCCGAACGCGAAATAGTCCAGACACGCCTTTGTCACCGCATAGTTCATGATGCTGTCATACTGGTCGCCGCGCAGATATCCGACTGCGTCATGCCAGTTCTCGCCTATGATCGCGATCTCGCGTCCGACGCGCTGTCCGGCTTCCTTGACCGCGATCCTGAACCTGCGCCAGAACGCATGGCTGATCTCATCCGAAACATCGAGCCTCCAGCCGTCTATTCCGTATTTCTCTATATAATGCACCGCGATCCCGAGCAGCCAGTCCTGCACTTCGGGATTGGAGGTATTGAGCTTCGGCATATGGCGGCATGTCGCAAACATCTCGTAATTCGTGCCATCGTCGCTGATCCTGTCGCCGTCGATGATGAACCAGTCGAAATACTTTGAGCTGCGTCCTTTTTCGACCACATCCTTAAACTGTGCAAGATTCTTGCTGCAGTGATTAAATACGGCGTCGAGGATAATATGCATATTGCGTGCATGCGCCTTATCTATCAGGTCTTTCAGGTCCTCATTCGTGCCGAACTGCGGATCGACGAGGTAATAATCCTCGATATCGTACTTATGGTTCGAACCGGACTTAAATATCGGAGTCAGATAGATCGTGTCAAAGCCCAGACCGCCGATATATCCGAGTTTTTTCGCGATACCTTTAAGATCCCCGCCGGCATGTGACTTCGGTGTGGGCGCATCGCCCCATTTCATAGTGATATATGATCTGTCCTTCGCCGTGTCTCCCATCAGGAAACGGTCGACGAATATCTGATAGATGCGCGCGCTTTGCAGCCATCCGACGCTCTCGTGCACATCAGCCTTATTGATGTAGGGATACTGAAAAAAGTTGTAATAGCACATCGAAAAATCGTAAGTTTCGGTCGCTCCGTCCTCGGAAAAATAATACTCTTTTCCGCCCGACTCCAGCAAGAAAACATATGCGAGCCTCACATCCGCGAGCTTCAGCTTTATCTCGAAAAAGTCAAACAGGCTGCTGCTGTATGCCCTGCGCATTATCGCCTTTTTGCGCTTTTTCGCGAATAAATACTTGCTCTCATAGATCAGATATGCATTTTCGAGATCGTCTTTTGCGGTGCGGAGTCGCAGCACGATCTCATTCTCCGATACCGGAAAGCAGTAATTCGAATCCGTTATATGCAGTAATGCTGTTTTATTCATCAGTTCCTCCCCTGCCGTCATTTGCTGTCATAAAGCTAGGATAATGCATGGCAGGCATAAAATCAATCGATAAAAGACAGGTGCCTGTCACCGTTATGGCAACAGGCACCTGTCCGCATGCTAAACCCCAAATCTATCTGATTAGAAAATACCCTGTGCCATCATGGCTTCGGCCACTTTCTTGAAGCCTGCGATATTGGCGCCGGCAACGAGATTATAGCCGAGACCGTACTCCTCCGCCGCCGCAACCGACGAATCATGAATGTTCTTCATGATCTGGTGGAGCTTTGCGTCTACTTCTTCGGCCGTCCATGAGATACGCTCGCTGTTCTGGCTCATCTCGAGACCCGAAACGGCTACGCCGCCCGCATTGACTGCCTTTGAAGGAGCAACGATCATATTCTTCTGCTCGAGCAGGAAGTTAAGTGCGTCGTTGGTGGTAGGCATATTGGCTACCTCGATGTAATACTTCACGCCGTTCGCAGCGATCTTCTTTGCCGATTCGAGATCGACATCGTTCTGAGTGGCGCACGGAAGGATAACATCGCCCTTAACGCCCCAGGGCTTTTCACCCGGGAAGAAGGGAACACCGAACTTGTCCGCGTAGTCCTGAACACGGTCACGTCCGGAAGCGCGCATCTCCAGCATATAAGCGATCTTTTCTGGAGTGGTGACGCCGTCCTTATCGAGGATATAGCCGTCAGGACCGGAAAGCGTTATGGCCTTGCCGCCGAGCTCCGCGATCTTTTTGCAGGCGCCCCATGCTACGTTTCCGAAACCGGATATAACAAAGGTCTTGCCCTCGATCGAATCGTTCTCATGCTTGAATACTTCGTTTGTATAGTAGATCGCGCCGTATCCGGTAGCCTCGGGTCTTAATATCGAGCCGCCGTACGACAGGCCCTTGCCGGTCATAACGCCGTTCTCGAACGCGCCGCGGATACGTCTGTACTGTCCGTAGAGATATCCGATCTCACGCGCGCCTACGCCGATATCGCCCGCGGGAACATCGACATCGGGTCCGATATGGCGGTTAAGCTCTGTCATGTAAGCCTGGCAGAAACGCATGATCTCCGCGTCTGACTTGCCTCTCGGGTCGAAATCCGAGCCGCCCTTCGCACCGCCCATGGGAAGCGTGGTCAGACTGTTCTTGAACGTCTGCTCAAATCCGAGGAACTTGATGATGCCGCTGTATACCGAGGGGTGGAAACGAAGGCCGCCCTTGTAGGGTCCGATCGCTCCGTTGAACTGGCAGCGATAGCCTCTGTTCGTATGCGCGATGCCCTTGTCATCGGTCCATGTCACCCTGAAATAAACGAATCTGTCGGGCTCTACCATACGGCCGAGCAGATCGACCTTCTCGTATTCGGGATGCTGGTCGATGACCGGTCCGAGCGATGAAAAAACTTCTTCAACACACTGTGAAAACTCGGGTTCATCCCAGTCTCTTTCCTTCACGTGATTGATAGTTCTCTCAATGTAAGCATTCATAATGTGTAAACCCCATCCTTTCTTTTTGCTGGCAAAAAATATTTTTACCCATCTAAAATATTTTTATCACACTTTATGTAAAAAATCAACAATAATGTGCCGTTTTTCAGAAAGAATATGTATAAATTGCACAGTATAATTATGCAGTAAGCCCAGACACCGGGGACGGTTCTTCAGTCCGGGCGGACGGAAGAACCGTCCCCATGTCTGTACACTGTGTTTATGCGAGGAGTCCTTTGTCGGTCTTCTTAACGTGCTTAAATACTTCCTCGAATCTCTCGAGTGCTTCGTCGATGATCTCGGGAGTATCCGCAAGCGAAGTGTAGAGACGGCTGCCGGCCAGTGTCACGATACCGTTTGCCATGTAAGCGGCACCCATGCGCTCCATCGAATCCTTGCGCACGTACATCATGTCCTTGTGCTTCAACAGGCCCATTGCCGACTTGATGAACGACATCGAGGAGAAATCGAAGCTCATCGCGCCGGTGCACTCAAGGTGAACGATCGAACCCTGGTTATATGCAACGAAGGGCAGTCCGTACTTGTCGATGAGGGCCTTAAGGCCGTCGCAGAGCCTGTCTCCCATGCGTCCCGCCACCTCGCAGGCGTTGGTGCGCTCGATCTCCTTGATCGCGGTGTAGCCTGCGATGCATGAAAGAGGATTCGCCGAAAGAGTTCCGCCTACATACGCTCTGTGCTTGCCTGTAGCGAGTCCCGCCGCCATCAGCTGCGCGTACTCCTTCTTTCCGCCTACGCCGCCCGCCGCGGGATAACCGCCTGCTACTATCTTACCGAATATGGTCAGATCCGGAACAACGTCAAAGTATCCCTGCGCGCCCGAAAGAGCTACACGGAATCCGGTCACTACCTCATCGAAGATGAGCAGCGCGCCGTATTTATCGCAGAGCTCGCGAACGCCCTTGTTGTATTCGTGAGCCACGGGTCTGGTTCCGCTCTCGGGGCCTACGGGCTCGAGGAGAACAGCAGCCGTGCCGCCCTTTAAGCGGTTGCGCTTGAGCATCCTCTCCAGCATGTCGAGATCGTTGGGTCTGACCTCATCGGTCTTTCCGAAGCAGCTGCCCGGGATACCGTGAGACTCGAGCAGGTTGCGGCTTCCGGGGATCTTAAGTCCGTATACCATCTGGTCCGACCAGCCGTGATAAGCTCCGCCGATTTTGATAATGTGCTTCTTGCCCGTCGCGATGCGCGCGATACGCAAGGATGCCATAACTGATTCGGTACCCGAACCGAGCATTCTGAACATCTCGACATTGGGCATATGCTTGTTGATCTCGCGCGCGATCAGCATCTCGGACTCATGCAGCAGTCCGGTAACGGGACCGCAGTCGTTTAAGAGCTCGATTACCTTCTCGCGGATCACATCGTAGTTGCTGCCGAGGATCGTAGGGCCGCCCGCCTGCAGGAAATCGATGTACTTATTGCCGTCCTTGTCGTAAAGATACGCGCCGTTAGCCTTCGACATGCACATCGGGAAAGGCTTGTTGAAAGCGAGATTGTGCTGGACGCCGCCGGGAATGTACTTCTGGGATTCCTCGAATACCGCGCGGCTCTCCTTGCATTTCTCATCGTAGTACTTAAGGATCGTGTCCTTGTAGTACTCGTCGTCAACCTCCCAGATAGGCTGGGAGGTAAGCTTCTTAAGTCTCGCGTTGATCTCGTTGGGATCGTCCCATCTGCTGATGCCGCAATTATTCATGTTCTTTTTCCTCCTTAAGTTGTTGTGTTGTTTATGTCGTCTTCTTTTTTCACAATGTTTGTGTCGATCGTTTTCCTGAATACCACAAATCTGTCGTAGAGGTACTCAAGACTCAGGTTGAGCGCCATATTGATGCCGGTCACCAGATACTCGTTCAGGCCTTTCCCTGTAAGGAAATGCTCGAGCCATGTACTCGCCGGCGTAAATACCAGATAGAACAGCGCGACAAGCGCCATTGCCTTCGGAACATTGCCCGCGCTCTGGAAAGTGAATTTCCTGTTCAATGTAAAATTCCAGAGCACCGAAAGCACCAGCGCGATCAGGTAGCACAGCCAGTGCGGCCAGCCGACCAGCTCGTTCAGCAATGTGAACGTTCCGAGCTCGATCACTCCCGCGGAAGTTGAAAACCCTATGAACTTCAGCGTTCTGATCACTTCTTTTTTTGTTTCACCCGCCATAAGTTATCCCCCTGTTTTTTAAGAATCCTTCTTTTTCGAGTACTTTTTGGTATATACAAAGCGCATCAGCATGCAGTCGATCAGACCGAGCCTTGCGCTGCTGCCGAGGGCCAGAGTGTTCAGATCGGTCACTGCCGCTTTGTCGAGCAGGATCTTGAGCGCGTCGGTATCGTCCTTGTCCATGCCGCACACGATCGCGCCGCAGCCTCTGACAAATACGGAATTGCGCTTTTTGAGCGCCTTTTCCACGGCGTCGTAATTCTTGTCGACCACATCCACGCTGCGTCCGATCATCTGCGCCATGTCATCCAGCTGGGCCACAAGCGGACAGTCGCGCAATGACCTGGCCCTGATCGCGTCGGTGCTCACAAACTCCGCGAGCGGGAATGTCTTGCGGACTCTGCTCATCAGCTCATCCATCGAATAATCCGCGGATTTCTGCTCCATGCTCCCGTCCTGCGCGAGTTTTACGCCCCTCTTGCATATCTGCTCGAGCAGCAGGGCGTTCGCGTATGCCTTTTCCTTCGACTCCGCGGCGATCAGCGCGCCGTGGTTCTGCATGAGCACCGTATGGTTCCCGGCCTCCAAAGCCCTGCGTACGGCGTTTTTGAGCTTTTTGGTCCCGGGAAGTCCGTAAGACGCCCGCGCGATACCGCCGAGCTGTTTGCGCTCCTCCTCTTTGATATCGAGGTTTTCAAAGCCTGCGACACCGATCGCTGAAGCAAATACCTGATGCGTGTGGATCACAAAGCCCACCTCGGGGAATATCTCGTACGCGGCCGCATGAATACCCTTTTCGCTCGAAGGCTTGCGGCGTCCTTCCCATTCTCCGGTCGTCCTGTCGTACAGCGCCAGATCGTCCTCTTTGGTCCTTACATAATCCAGACCGCTCGGTGTGATGAGAAATCTGTTCTCATCGACTCTCGCGCTGATGTTGCCCCAGGTCCTGGCAACCAGTGCGTCGCGCAGCAGCTCGATACCCGTAGCCACAACCTGCGCTCTCAATTCTCTTTCATCCATATTCTATATCTCTCCGATCGTTTATTTTCCGTTCAGCTCACGGAAATTGTTCTTATTGGACTCGTAGAGTCTCTTAAACACCCTGTAATTCCTGTCGTAAACCTCTTTGTTCGCCGGATCCGGCTTATATACCGCGTCGACCCTGATCAGCTTGTCAGCCTCGTCAAGACCGGGCAGTTTCCCCTGTCCGACCGCCACAAGAAGCGCTGCTCCCACGGCTCCGACATCCTTGCTCATCTCGACGGTCTCTATCGTCCTGCCTGTGATATCAGCGAGCATCCGGCAGGTTACCTTAGAGATCGCGCCTCCGCCGACAAAACGTATCGTATCGGAGGTCCGGATCTTTTTGTCCTCACATTCGAGCATCCATCTCAGGTGGAAGCATATGCCTTCGAGGACCGATCTAAGCATCACTCTCTTTCCTGTCTCGAGACGTATGTTGAAGAACATGCCGCCTGCCGCCGGATCCTCGAAAGGACAGCGGTTTCCGTGCAGCCACGGCGTGAATATCACTCCTTCACTGCCCGCAGGCACCTTGGCGATCTCCGACGACATGTAGTCGTAGAGGCTCACATACTCGGTCTCAACCGACTCGGCCACATCCACCTTTTTGAGGTAGACATTGATCTCGTCCATTACCAGATGGTCCTTGACCCACTCAAAGCACTTGCCTGCGGTCTCCATCTCGGCGAAATAATTGTATTTGCCCGCCTGCGCGCCTACAATGCCGGCGATCATCGCGTTGATGTCAACGACCTGTTTGTCGATCACCGTTCCTACCCAGCCCGAAGTACCCCAGTAAACATGCGTATTCCCGAGTCTGGTGGCTCCCGCACCGACGCCTATCAGAGTGGCGTCGCCGCCTCCTCCGTAGACCGGTGTGCCTGCCGTCAGGCCGAGTTCCTCGGCAGCTCCCGGCAGGAGCCTGCCCGCCACCTCGGAACACCCTACGATCCTCGGCAGGTGATCGTAATTAACGCCGTACATTTTGCAGAGGTCTTTGCTGAAGCACTCCTTGCCCTTACGGCTGTCATAGAGAAAAGTAGAATAAGCTGAATCGGGAGTCATCACATACTCTCCCGTCATGCGGCAGATGAAATATTCCTTAACATCCAGCCACTTGCAGACTTTTTTGAATATTTCGGGCTCGTATTTCTGAACCCATTTGTATTTCCAGAGAGGATCTTTGACGCTCGTGGAAGCGGCTGTGGTCAGTCTGAGACTCTTTAGGAGCATGCGGATGTTCACGCCTGCGATGCTGATACCGAAGGTCTCGGTCTCCTTCATCACGTCTCCCGCGCGCTGGTCCATATAGCTCATAGGCCTGCGAAGCGCTTTGCCTTCGCGGTCCACGAGCACCAGCCCCTGCATCTGGGAGCAGAAAGAAATGCCGATGATATCAGCCGGGTTGACTCCGGTTTTCTCCAGCAGTTTTCCGGTCGTGATCCTGATCGCGCTCCACCATTCGTCAGCGTCCTGCTCCGCTCCGCCGTTATCCAGGATATAGAGCTTATAGGTGCAGTATTCGCCTCCGATCGGTTTCAGAGTGTCTTCGAGACTGAACAGGCATGATTTTACGCCCGTCGTTCCCACGTCATAAGACAAGATATAGTTCATATGCAACCCCCATATACTTTTTCGGGATGATCCCGATACCTTCCCAAATATGGCTTAAAGCCCGAGCGCCGCGCCCATGAAATCCACAAAAGCCTCCCCAACGGCCTGCGGATCCGCGGCGTTCTCCTCACCGCAATAGATCTTCATACGCTCGTGATAATAATCGCAGCTGAACGAAAACTGCAGCATCATCAGCAGATTATCGAAGAAAAACGCGAAAAGCCTCGGATCTCCCTTGATCGCTATGCGGCCCTGCGCCTCTGCCTTGCTCAGCAGCTCCGTATAAACCTGCGCGCTTATGCTCTCGATCTTCGCAGCCAGCTCCGCTGCGTATCTGCCGCAGCTGCCCGATGTGATCTCGTGATACATCCGGTAATAATTCCGATGCTCGCCCGCTGCCGCGATAAGGTCTTTTACCAGGTTTTCCAGGCATTTCCTCAGATCGCTCTCGTTCAGGATAACGGACTCCATTACATGCTGCAAAAGCTCGAGCGAATAATCTACGCAGGCCAGGAAAAATGCGTCCTTGTCCTCGTAATACTTGTAGATAACGCCCACGCTGATACCGGCACGCTTCGCGATGGAAGACATGACGGTCTTATCGAGGCCGCGCTCGGCAAACTCATCTATACCTGCTTCCAGCAGCTTAGTTAAAGAAGTGTCATCAAGTTTTTTATACATACATCACCGTATCCTGTCTAATGCGGCACCATCTCGTGAATCTCCATTCACGTACCAAATTCATTATCACCCAAAAGAGTGTTATTGTCAATAAAAAAAGCAGCCGAACGCAAAAGCATTCGGCTGCTCAGAAAAAGGAACGAACTCTTATCCGTGGACGTCTTATTGAAGAACAAATCCGCCGTTGGGCGAAACAACCTGACCGGTCATGTAAGGAGCGGTAAGGAGATATCCGAGTGCGCCGGCGATATCGGAAACATCACCGATGAAGCCCTCGGGAATGGTGCCCGCAAGTGCGTTGAGCTCATCCTGGTTAACGCCGCGGAGCATGTCTGTCATGATCATGCCGGGTGCGATGGCGTTAACGCGAACTCCGCGTCCCGCGAACTCAAGAGCAAGCGCTCTGGTAAGTCCGATGATGCCGGACTTTGATGCGCAGTAGTCAGCCTGGTTGATAACACCCGTAAGTCCGCCTACGGAAGAGGTGTTAACGATGCAGCACTGATTTTCCTTGCTCGAATGATTTATCATATGAGGAAGTACAAGGTGTGTCATGTGAAGGAAGCTCATGAGGTTGGTGTTGATAACGTTCTCATACTGCTCTCTCTTGATGTCGATCCAGTTGCAGTTATTTGTGATGCCTGCGTTGTTAACAAGTACGTCGATGTTCTGGCCGAACTTGTCAACGGTTGCCTTTACAAGGTTCTCGCAGTCCTCGTATTTGCTGACGTCAGCTCTTACAACGAGCGTCTCAACGCCGTACTCCTTGCTGATCTTTGCAGCAAGATTGTCCGAAAGAGCCTTTGAAGACTCGCTTCTGTAATTGATAACTACGTTATAGCCGAGCTCACCGAGCTTAAGGGCCATAGCCTCACCGATACCTCTTGATCCGCCTGTGATTATTGCTGTCTTTGCCATGATCTGATTCCTCCTATATCTATGTCTGCGATCTATATCAACAATCGATAACACTATTTTCGATATCCGTATTATCGATACCAGCAGGAATGATAGCACTGTGCATGGTTTTTGTCAACAGCTTTTTTATAATTTTATAAAACCTTTCCGATAAATGTCTTCAGCATCTCATAATACCCGTCGGGGTCGACCACCGCGGAGGCCGCATGGCCCGCGCCTTCCACGAGTCTGATCTCCTTACGTCCTGCGCTCGCTTCATATATCTGTCTGCAGTGATCCGGAAGGATAAAATCGTCATTTGCCCCGTGCACGCAGAGCAGCGGTATCTTATTTCCGCTCACCGCCCGCAGCGGGACCGCTTTGAGGAAATCGATGCCGTATATGATCCTTGCCGCAATATTGGCCGGATAAAACATGAACGGCGGCACATGCAGCACCTTCATATATCGCATGATCACGGTCCGGATCTCGGCAAAACCGCAGTCATCGACCGCAAAAGCGACTTTTTCCTTAACGATATCGTATCCCAGCGCCGTCAGCACCGTCGCTGACCCGAGCGACTCACCCTGCAGGCCCACGGTGATATCTTCGCCATACCGCTCAAAAGTATCCTTCAGCACCGCGATCAGGAAATCCACTTCCCTCACACTGTAACTGCAGGGTTCTTTTTTGTTCAGGCCGTGACCGCGCTCATCGAACATTACGCAGTTGAACCCGAGCCTCCGGTAGTGAACCGCGTATTTGATCATTCCGTATCTGTTGTCGGTGTAACCGTGCGCAAGGATCACGTACCTGTTCGAAGGCTCGCTCGCGGGCAAAAGCGAGGTGTGTATATCCTCGCCTTTGCTCCCCTTAACGATATAGTCGATGAACATGTCACGGGTAAGCTCCTTCGCGTCCCTTACATGCTCCTGCTCCCAGTCCCATGCCTCCTGCATGGTCTGCCGCTTTCCGTGCGTGATGTACCACGCGAAAGCTGCGCAGAGAGCGCAGAACAGCACGATCAAAACCGCAAGAACAATGATAAATACTTTCATATCCTTCTCCTTAAACCAAATGCGCCTTATTTATAAGTGTCAGCCGTAATGTTCTCCAGATCCACGTCCCTTTCCTACAGTATTGATCATCAGGAACAGCCTTCTGCTGTATTTGTCCGAAAGTGCCTTATAAAAAGGCGTGATGATGAGAAAAAGATTCGAGATGACCGAAAGCGGAGCGACCACATTGATCGCATTCGCGTACTCCGGCGAATTTACATCTCTCGAAGTGATG
>JAEEGF010646226.1_pt1 | contig 71655 bp, 74 predicted proteins | sample 9134171 | NCBI WGS metagenome assembly JAEEGF01 (sample SAMN16246542, study PRJNA631951) | gut metagenome | biome: gut microbiome; feature: rumen; material: AP-attached | host: Bos | place: Iran: Karaj | collected 2018-10 | reverse complement strand
GAGAACTTCACGGTGGAGATCGCCCGCAACACGGGCTACATCACCCGCTACTGCGTGAACGGGACCGAGATGCTGAAGAAAGGTACGGCCATCACTCCGAACTTCTGGCGTGCCCCGACCGACAACGACTTCGGTGCCAACCTCCAGCGCCGCTACATCGCCTGGAAGAACCCGCAGATTGCCCTGAAGGGCATGGGCATGATGCAGCGCGGACAGCGCGGCCAGCAGCAGCGCCAGGCCGGCGCCCCGATGCAGCGTCCCGAGCCTCCCATCACGGCAGTTGTCGAGGACGGCATCGCGAAGGTCACCTGCAAACTCGAGATTGTGGATCTTGCCGACCTGCTGCTCTGCTACGAGATCAACAACCAGGGTGTGATCAAGGTCACCGAGAAGATGACCGCGGATCCCGCCAAGGAGAACATCTCCAACCTCTTCCGCTTCGGTATGCAGATCGTGATGCCCAAGAACTTCGAGCGCGTGGTCTACTACGGCCGCGGCCCGATGGAGAACTACGCCGACCGCAAGTCGGTCACCGACCTGGGCATCTGGTCACAGACCGTGGATGAGCAGTTCTATCCGTACATCCGTCCGCAGGAGAACGGCACCAAGAGCGACATCCGCTGGTGGAAGATGCTCAACGATGCCGGCAACGGTATCCAGATCACGTCCACGGATGCCTTCTCCGCCTCCGCCCTGCACTACACCATCGAGTCGCTCGACGAGGGACTCGCCAAGGCGAACGGACACTCTCCGGAGGTCCCGGTGGCCGACCTGACCAACGTCCTCGTGGACAAGGCCCAGATGGGTCTGGGTTGCGTGACGAGCTGGGGTGCCCTGCCGCTGCAGGAGTACATGCTCCCGTACCAGGACTACGAGTTCGTGTTCCAGATTGCGCCGGTGAACAACTACATCGACTACCGTTAGGATACGTCAGATACCTTTCCAGGATGCGGGAATGGGGGCCGAAACCTCCATTCCCGTTTTTTTGACGGGATGGGTGAAGCGGATGCACCTGGCGTGCAGGCAGATGCCGCCGTCGGGGTTGGAGCGCGGGGCACCGTACTTCAAGTCGCCCTTGATCGGGCAGCCCAGGTGGGCGAGCTGGCAGCGGATCTGGTGGTGGCGGCCGGTGAGCAGGTCCACTTCCACGAGGTGGTAGCGGTCCGTGCTGCGCAGGTAGCGGTAGTCGAGCCTGGCCAGTTTGGCATCCTTCCGGGGGGTGGCCCCGGGCGCGACGATGTAGGATTTGTTCTGCTGCTCATTGCGGACGATCCATTCCTCCAGATGCCCCTCGGGGGGCTCGGGGCGCGCACAGCAGAGGGCCCAGTAGGTCTTGCGGGCGCCGCCGTCGCGGAACATCGCCGTGAGCCGCTCCAGGGCCTTGGAGGTCTTGGCGAGCAGGCAGACCCCGCTGACGGGGCGGTCGAGGCGGTGGGGCAGGCCCAGGAAAACCTTGCCCGGCTTGGCGTCCCGCTGCGCGATGAAGGCCTTGAGGGTCTCGGTCAGAGGCTCGTCGCCGGTCTTGTCGCCCTGGGTGATCTCGCCCGGGCGCTTGTTGAAGACCAGCAGGTGGTTGTCCTCATAGAGGATGCGCCCTGCGAGGTCCTCGAATTCCACTGGGGTCAGCTGCCTGTATTCCATGCCGCAAAGATAGCAAAAAAAGCACTCAGAGGATGCCCAGTTCGCCCGCCTTGCGGATCATGTCGGAGACGTTCTTCACATTCATCTTGGCGTAGATGCGCTGGCGGTGGGTGTTGACGGTGTTGACGGAGAGGAAGGTGCGCTCGGCAATCTCGGCGGCCTTCAGGCCCTGGGCGCTGAGGCGGATAATCTGGATTTCGCGCTGCGACAGGCTGAGATCCGCAATCCGGCTGGCGCGGATCCTCATCGATTCCTCCACGTAGGCGGCCACCTTCTCGTTCAGGATGCCGGGATTCGCCGCGAGTTCCTCCAGTTTGGAGGCATAACCGTCCGCCGGACTCTTGAGGTCCTTGGAAATGACCTCGATGATCTGCTCCTTGGTATCGTTGCTCTGCTGGAGTTCCGCGTTGCGGCGGCGCAGCCTGTCCAGGTGGCTCAGCAGGATGAAGATGCCCGATGCGGCCAGCAGCAGGGCCAGTACCAGCAGGCCGGTCCGGTAGCGGCTGCGTTCCAGTTCGCGCTCCTTCTGCTGCACTTCGAAGCGGGTCTCCATCTCCTGCAGGGTCTCGTCCTGCTTCTGCAGGATGTACTTCTGCATCCGGTAGACATAGTCGTCGTGGATGTCCAGGGCGTCCTGGTAGCGGCCCGTGCGGGTATAGAGCCGTACCAGGCGGTCGTCCAGGCTGGATGCGGTGAGGTAGTCGTCCTCCGGAAGCGCGGACAGCACCTGCTCGAAGTATTGGATGGCCTCCTCGTTGCGGTCGCCTTGCTGGAACCAGCGGGAACGGAAGAGGATGCCGTTGCGCTTCAAGCGCGGAAGGCCGCAGCTGTCGGCGAGGGCCTGCCCGCGGTCCAGCCATTGCCCGGCCGTGCGGTAGATCTCCGGGTCGATGGGGTCGCTCCAGCGGTTCTTGTTGATGTGCAGCGAGCCGATGATGTAGCAGGCCTCGCACTGCTCCTCCAGGGCTCCGGTCTGCTCGGCGAGCGAAAGCGCTTCGGCCGCATAGCCCAGGCCCTCGTCGTTCCGGCCGGTCTCGGGCGAGATCTCCGCATAGGAGCAAAGCTTCGCCTTGGCGACGAGGATGCCGGCGAGTTCCTGCTTGAAGGCGTGTTCCCGGGCGAGGGCTTCCGCCTCCAGCGCCTTGTCCCAGGCGTCCTCGTCCCGGCTGGCCATGATGTCGATGCCGATGATGGCCTGCAGGGCCTGCACCTCTTCGCGTGCGGAGCCGCTCTCGCGGGAAAGCGCCAGCGCGCGGAGCGCCTTGTCCATCGCGGGCTCGAAACGCTGGGCGGACAGGTCGGCGGCGGCTTCTTCGATGAGTGCGGGTATGTCGGATCCGGCATCGCCGGCAGGTTTTCCCGATCCGGCGCAGGCAAAGAGCGCCAGGGAGAGGGCGAGTAGGAAGAGGGTTTGCTTCATAGTACAAAGTTAGCAGGAATCGGGCGGAAATGCCAAAAATCATCCTTTTTCAGTATCCCCGGAGGCCAAATTACTGAAAAATAATGAATGGAACATCCCCGCCAAAAAACTACATTTGTAGGTTGCGAAATCAGAAATCAATAATAACGATCATATGCTTATGAAGGAAAAAGAATTGTACGAGACCCCCCGGGCGACAGTCCTGGATGTGGCGGTCGAAGGAATCATCTGCATCAGCGACCCGGACGGCATGGGCACCGGGAATCTTCCTGGTTTCACCTTTTAATTGGCGTTGACATGAAAACGAAAGCATTTCTTTTTGTCCTGCCCCTTGCGGCGGCACTTGCATTCTCCTGCACCCGCGACATCCTCGCTCCCGACACAGATCCGGCTGCGGCGGCGGACCCCTCCGGGCTCCTCGTTCCCTTCACGGCGGAGGCCGGATCGCCCCAGACCAAGGTCGGCATGAAGGACGGCAGCACCTCCAATATCGTCTTTTCCACCGGGGACCAGCTCCTGGTCAACTGTTCGGGGATTATTGAAAGTTCCATCCTTACGCTCAAATCCGGTGCCGGAGAGCGTTCGGCCGTCTTCACGGGCGACCTGGTCCTCAAGGACGGCAAGACCGAGGCCGATCTGGCCGGCAAACGCCTCCACGCCGTTCTGCTTCCAGTAGCAGGAGTAGAAGCGGGCATTTTCAACGTCGATCCTTCCACCAACAAACTGACGATGGATTTCAGCACAGGTTCCATAGATTCCGATCTCGAAGCGCTTGTAAGCCGCACCCTCCTCTATGGGGGCGAAACCACTTACGAGGCAAAGAAATTCGAGTTTGAATTGTACACCAGCTACGTAAAGATGAATGTTAAAATACCCTCGGAAGAGTCTGATCTGGCAAGAGATTATACGGTAAACGTCACTTACGACTGGCATATGTGTGCCCAGGCATCCTATTCTGCGACTGGTTGGGGGGACACCCAGGGTTGGAATTCCACCGTAACGGGTACGTTCCACGCTTCTTCAGCCACGGGCGGAACACTATATATGGCCGTCATGGCGGGCTCCGGCCAGCGTATCCTGGATGACAGCCCTTACGACGACGAGGTGGATTTCAGCATCAGCATGGACAATGTCTACAAAGGCTATGGTCTGACGGGCGGTTCCATCAGCAAGGCCGTCGTCGCACCCGGAAAGGGCTATACGAAATCCATCACCCTCAAGGATCCCGACAACGAGGACGTCCTGCTGGGCCAGCCGGAATCGGTCAGGAACCGGATATTGACACTGACGAATGATCGGAATTCAAACGGCTATCTCAGCAAGTATGAAGCGGCTCAGGCTGTCATCAAACTTCATACAAACGAGGATCTGACCGATGCCACTTTCTTCCAGTATTTCACCGGAATGACGACGTTGGACCAGACTTTCGCTTTGTGTAAGAACCTGAGCAAGGTGGTCCTGCCAAAGCACCTTACGTCCATCGGTGAAATGGCTTTCAATAAATGTAGTAATCTTTCCTCGGTCATCATTCCTTCCGGGGTGGAATCTATATTGAGTCATGCTTTCCTTGGGACGGCACTTTCCAGGATCATCATCCCTGCCAGCGTCACGAAGATTGAGTACGGAGCATTCAAGGACTGTGCATCTCTGAAAGAAGTGGTCCTTGAATCCTCCGACAAGATTACTACGCTGGAATCTGCCGTCTTCAGCGGTTGTTCCTCCCTGGAGGCTTTCGCCATCCCTCAGAATGTAACGGAAATTGGCGAAGAAACCTTCCTCAATTGTGCTTCCCTTGAAAGAGTATCGATTCCATTAGGCGTCACTTCGATCGGGAATAGGGCTTTCGCCGCCTGCAGTGTCCTCGATGACGTGTCTATTCCGAACAGCGTTACGTCCATCGGGGAGGCTGCATTCTCCGGTTGCCGCGGTTTGAAAACGATCAAACTGCCCAACAGGATTACGGTGATTGCCGACCACACCTTCAACCGGTGTTCTTCACTGGCAAGCATTTCAATTCCCGAGACCGTCACGTCGATAGGGGAACAGGCTTTCGACACTTGCTCTTCTCTTGAGACCGTTACCATTCCTGCCGCCGTGGAAAAGATGGGCTATCGTGCATTTCAGTATTGCTCGAGCCTGGCCACTGTCTATTGCTATCCGACAACGCCTCCGAAGGCCATTAATTATAATGAATCCAATTTCTTCTATGCCTGCCCCACTACATTTAAGCTCTATGTCCCTTCCGGGTCAAGAGCTAGTTATTATTCCCATCATGATTGGTCGGAATGGAAGAATCATTTAGTTGAAATGTAGCGGCGAGAACCACCCAAAACGGAAAAACCATTGATCAAGAAATTGCCGCCAGCCCGCACCGGGCTGGCGGCAATTCTATTCCAGAGCCGGCACCCGCCCGCGGAGGGGGGCGCCCTGCTGCCCGGAAAGTAACTAAAGAATGACAATTTGTCAGCGAATGGCCGTTGGCAAAGGTTTTGATGAATCCTTCCGCGGCCCGTCGGAGAGGCGGGTGACAAAAGAGAAATTTTAAAAGTCAGATATTATGGGAAAAATTATCGGAATCGATCTGGGCACCACCAACTCCTGCGTGTCCGTAATGGAAGGCAACCAGCCGACCGTTATCATCAATGACGAAGGCGCGCGCACCACGCCGTCCATCGTCGCCTTCACTGACAATGGCGAACGCAAAGTGGGCAACCCCGCCAAGCGCCAGGCCATCACCAATCCTCACAACACCGTCTTCTCGATCAAGCGCTTCATGGGCGAAACCTACGACCAGGTGAACCGCGAGATCGCCCGCGTGCCTTACAAGGTGGTCCGCGGCGAGAACAACACTCCGCGCGTGGACATCAACGGCCGACTCTATTCGCCGCAGGAAATCTCCGCCATCATCCTCCAGAAGATGAAGAAGACGGCCGAGGACTACCTCCGCCAGGAAGTTACCGAAGCGGTCATCACCGTGCCGGCCTACTTCTCCGACTCGCAGCGCCAGGCCACCAAGGAAGCCGGCAAGATCGCCGGTCTGGATGTCAAGCGTATCATCAACGAACCGACGGCCGCGGCCCTCGCCTATGGTCTGGACAAGAAGAACAAGAATATGAAAGTCGCGGTCTATGACCTCGGCGGCGGCACCTTCGATATCTCCATCCTGGAGCTCGGCGACGGTGTGTTCGAGGTGAAGTCCACCAACGGCGACACCCACCTGGGCGGCGATGACTTCGACCAGGCCGTCATCGAGTGGCTGGCCCGCGAGTTCGCCACCGACAACGGCGGCATCGACCTGAAGAAAGACCCGATGGCCCTCCAGCGCCTCAAGGAGGCTGCCGAGAAAGCCAAGATCGAGCTCTCCAACGCCACCGCGGCCGAGATCAACCTGCCGTACATCACCGCAGTCGACGGAATGCCGAAGCACCTGGTGAAGACGCTGACCCGCGCCAAGTTCGAGACCCTCTGCGACGACCTCTTCCGCCGCAGCATCGAGCCTTGCCGCAAGGCCCTCGAGGACGCTCACCTGAGCGCCTCCCAGATCGACGAGGTCCTGCTCGTCGGCGGTTCCACCCGTATCCCGAAGGTCCAGCAGATGGTCAAGGACTTCTTCGGCAAGGAGCCGAACAAGAGCGTCAACCCGGACGAGGTGGTCGCCATCGGCGCCGCGATCCAGGGCGGTGTGCTTGCCGGCGACGTCAAGGACGTCCTGCTGCTGGACGTGACCCCGCTGAGCCTCGGCATCGAGACCCTCGGCGGCGTGATGACCAAGCTCATCGAGTCCAACACCACCATCCCCGTCCACAAGGACCAGGTCTTCTCCACGGCGTCCGACAACCAGCCGTCCGTCGAGATCCGCGTCCTGCAGGGCGAGCGCCCGATGGCCAAGGACAACAAGCAGATCGGCATCTTCCACCTCGACGGCATCGCCCCGGCGCCGCGCGGCATCCCGCAGATCGAAGTCTCCTTCGACATCGATACCAACGGCATCCTGAGCGTTTCCGCGAAGGACAAGTCCACGGGCAAGGAGCAGCACATCCGCATCGAGGCCTCCAGCGGCCTGTCCGACGCCGAAATCCAGCGTATGCGCGACGAGGCCAAGGCCAACGAGGCCGCCGACCGCGCCGAGAAGGAGCGCGCGGACAAGCTCAACAGCGCCGACGCGATGGTCTTCCAGACCGAGCGCAACCTCAAGGACTACGGCGACAAGATTCCCGCCGACAAGCGTTCCGCCATCGAGGCGGCCTGCGCCGACCTCAAGAAGGCCGTGGACGAGAAGAACATCTCCGCCATCGACAGCGCCAACGCCGCCCTCGAGGCCGCCTGGCATGCAGCTTCCGAAGATATGGCCCGCGCCGCGCAGGGCGGCCCTCAGCAGGGGCCTCAGGGTCCCCAGGGGCCTCAGCCGGACTACGGTGATTTCGGAAACAATAACAACGGCCCGGATGAGCAGTAAGCGCTTCCAAATGAAGAAGGCGACCCGCGAAGGTCGCCTTCTTTTTATTTAATGATGCGCCAGTAGCCGTCCTTGCGGGGTTTGACGGAGGGCGGGAAGGCGGCGGGGTAGCCGAGGGCGAGGGCGCCGATGCCGATCAGCCCTTCGGGGAGACCCAGCTCGGCCATCAGGGCCTTGCCTTCCGCCGTGGCGAACATCTCCCGTTCGCGGTTGATCCAGCAGGAGCCGAGCCCTACGGCGTGGGCGGCCAGCATCATATTGCCCAGCACGAGGCTGCCGTCGGGGATGGAGTTGGGCCAGACCGCGGGGTCGGAGCCGAAGACGAGCACGATCGTCGGGGCGCCGTAGAAAGGAGCGGGGCGGCCCAGGATCTCCCCGTTCATCGCATCGATGCGCGCGACCAGTTCCGGTCGCTGTACGGCCACGATCCAGGGGTCCTGGCGGCCCATCGCCGTCGGGGCCCAGGTACCGGCTTCGAGCACAGCCTGCAAGGCCTCATCAGAAATCTGTTCCGGCTTGTAGCGCCGGATGCTGCGGCGCTCGCGGAGCGCCTTGAGAATCTCGTTGTCCATAATTATTATTGTATAGTCTTGTTGTCGGCTTGTTTGATCCGGAGCTCTTTGCGGCCGGGGGAGCCGGAGACCTGCAGGCCCCGTACATCCCGGAGTACGAAGGCGGGCGCAGCGGCGGCGTTGGAAATGCTCAGGCCGTCGAAACGGATCTCCTCCGCATTCATCAGCACGATGGCCGGACGCGTGTCGGGCATTTCGGTCTCGATGCGCACATCGCGGAAGCTGATCCGCCTGGCATAGCGGACGAACAGCCCCCAGGCCGGCAGGACGCCGAAAATGGAAGGCTCCGGGTAGGCCGTACGGCACTCCGGGATGGCGTAGGCCTCGCGGGGCGCGATGTCCTCCGCACGGGCCTTGGTAGGCAGACCGCCGGTGTTGGGACCGCCCTGGCCGTTGATGCCCTCGGCGGTGAAGAAACTGTTGCTGAGCTGCTGGTCCTCGGCGTCGGAGAGCGACAGGCCGCCCCGGTAGCGGATCAGCACGTCGCTCACGGACACATCCTCGATCCAGGCGTCGGAGATCCCGACGAAGGGGGAAGCATAGCGGGCGTCGGCCCCGTCCACCGTGATGTGGGAGAGCTTGATGCGGCGCAGCACCCCCGGCCCGCGCCCCTCCGGGCCGCGGCCGCGGTGGCCCAGCCGCAGGAAGATCGGAGCGGTGCAGATGTCCCGCATCACGATGTTCGAGATGTTGATATCTTCCACGATGCCGCCGTCCACGCATTCCAGCGCGAGCCCGCGGGAGCGCTCGAAGACGCAGCCCGTGACCGTGATGCCGCGGAATCCGCCCACGGACTCGGTGCCGAACTTGATACGTCCCGTGGGACCGTCCAGGTCGGGCGCCTCGTCGATGCTGCGGCCGTAGGTTCCGTCCAGGAAGGTTCCCGGATCGAAGCCGGATACCTGGCAGCCCGTGATGGTGATGTCCTCACAGGCCTGCACGCGGCCGAGCGAATAGGAGCTCTTGAGGACGATGGCATCGTCATTGAGGCAGTTGACCGTGCAGTCGGACACGCGGACATGGCGGCAGCAGTCGATGTCGATGCCGTCGCGATTGGAATCGATCCGCAGACCCTGCAGGGTCACGTTGTCGGCCCCGACCAGCCAGAGCACGCGCGCTCCGCCCATCCGGACGGAGAAGTCCCGGAAGAGCAGGTTGCGGCTCTCCCGGATGGTGAAGATGCGGCTGGGGACGGGGTAGGGGATGTCGCTGCCGAAGCCCCGGGTCACGACGTCCGAGCCGTCGATGAGCCCCGGACCGATCACGCCCGCGTCGTGGATACCCTCGGCGTAGATGAGCGAACCGTTCCAGCGGGGATAGCGTCCATCGGGCCCGGGTTCGACATAGCCCGCCTCGGCCGTGGGGCGGGCGGCCTTGAGCACGCAGCCGCTCTCGAGCAGCAGGGTGACATTGCTGCGCAGGGTGATGCCGAAGCAGTGCCACTGTCCGGCGGGGACCACCACGGTCCCGCCTCCGGCGGCGTGGGCCGCCGCGATGGCGGCATTGATCGGGACATTGGCCGCTTCGCAGCCTCCCGGCAGGGCGCCGTAGTCCAGGATGTTGTAGAAAGCCGGGGTGCCGGCGTACAGCGCGCCCGAGCACAGCAGCAGCCCAAGGACCTGGCAGAGAAATCTTTTCATACGCGGATGGTAACGGTTCTCTGCAAAGATAGACAAAAAAAAGATTCCCGCTTTCACGGGAATCCGATATGTCTTTGCCCGAAACTCGGAACGCAGTGACCGAGGGGGTCTGGGGGATCCTTCCCCCAGTCATAAGGCGTAGACGGTACGTCTACTGCTCGTCCAGGAGACGCAGATGCTGCACGTAGATAGCTTTCTGCTTCGCGATGCGACGCAGCTCGGACGGCTTCTGGAAATTCTTGCGGGCGCGCATCTCGCGGACGGCACCGGTCTTTTCGAACTTCCGCTTGAATTTCTTAAGGGCGCGTTCGATGTTTTCGCCTTCTTTTACGGGTACGATAATCATTTGCTTTACACCTCCTTTTCTTTTCGGGGATGCAAAGGTAGTAATTTATTTTAACAATCCAACAAATTCTTTCATTCCTTCCGTCGCCACCTTGCGGATGTGGTGCACGCGGCTGTCGTAGAGGCGCACGTCCGCCGGATCGATCAGGTAGATCGGCGCATCGGGGCGGGCATAGCGGTAGAGCCCGGCAGCGGGATAGACCTGCAGGGAGGTGCCTACGATCAAGACGATATCCGCCTGCGAGACGATCTCCACGGCACGCTCGATCTTCGGTACGGCCTCGCCGAAGAAGACGATATGCGGGCGGTACTGGGCCCCGTTGGGGGCCTTGTCGCCCAGGTGCACGGCCTGGTAGCCGATATCCACGACATATTTTTCGGAGAAACCGTCGTAGTCGTTGCAGGTGTTCTCCGGGCGGATCTTGGTCTCTTCGCCGTGCAGGTGCACTACGTGCGTGGAGCCGGCCCGCTCGTGGAGATTGTCCACGTTCTGGGTAATCACGTCCACAGTGTATTTCTCCTCCAGGGAGGCGATGAGCCGGTGCGCCTCGTTGGGCTGGACTTCGCGCAACTTCTCACGCTGCATGTTGTAGAAGTCGAGGACGAGCCCGGGATTGCGGGCCCAGCCTTCGGCGGAGGCCACCACCATCGGGTCGTAGTTGTCCCAGAGGCCGCCGTTGTCGCGGTAGGTCCCCAGGCCGCTTTCGGCGCTCACACCGGCGCCGGTCAGGACGGCAATACGTTTTTTCATCTCTAGACGGGCATTTTGAAATAGAACTTGCGGACCCAGTACTCGAAGAGCGGATCCAGGATGACGGGGTTGTCCTCCCCGTCGAAGGTCACGATTTCTTTCTTGCAGAGGGCATCCTTGAGCCGGCGGACGTTGGCCGAAGAGTTGAGGCCGTAGCGCTTGATCACCTCGGCGCTGCTGAAGCGCTTGTGGCCGTCCAGGATGGCGTGCAGCAGGCCGACCTGGAAAGTGGTCAGGTCGTTCATCGTGGCGACGAAGCGCCCCTCGTGGACCGCGAGCAGGCTGGCGAGCGCCTCCTGGAGGGTCTGCTCCAGGATATAGCCGCGGGTCAGGGAGTCGCAGATGGCGCTGAAATGGGTGATGTACCAGATGTTGTTGCGGAAGAGCTGGCAGACGCCGAGCATCTGTTCGCGTTCGATGACCTTGCCCGAGGTCAGGAAGCCGCGGGTGATGTAGTCCGCGATATCCTTGGCTTCGAGGGGGGCGAGGCGGAGGCGCTCCACCCGGCGCCAGAACCAGCGCCGGATCCCGAAGATCTCGTGCATCGCATTGACCTGCGAGCCGAGGAAGACGTAGCAAGCGCCGCCGGCGAGCTCCGGGGGCAGGGTCTTGAACACCTCTTCGAGGATGCGGCAAGCGGTCTCGCCCGCGTCGGTGAGCATCACGTTGGAGAACTCTTCGAGCACCACGATGCGGCGTACGCCGGCCTGCGCCCCGATGCGGTAGGGGAGCAGGAAGGCCGCGCGCAGGTCTCCCTCGTCCAGCTCCCAGGAGGCGGAGACCATCTCCGCACAGCTGCTGAAACGGGCGGGGTCGAAGACCAGGTGGCTCCCGGCGAGATGCTCCTGGGCGGCGCGCGCATAATTCTCCGGGCCGCTGCCCGCGGTCTGCAGGGCGCAGCCGGCGAGGCGGAGCGTCAGCTCGTCCAGGCTGCGGATGTTCAGCAGGGAGAGCTGCACGGGCTCGAAACGCTGCCCGGTATATTTCATATTGAGGAAGCCCTGCTGCACCAGGGAGTGTTTGCCGCTCTTGGGCGGCTCGTAGATGACGATGTTCTCGCCCTGGGCGAGCAGGTTGGTGAAAATCTTTGCTTCGGTCTGGCGGCCGATGTGCTGCCTGCCGGTCACGGGTCTGTTGTAGGGGAAGACTTGATCCATACGACAAATTTAGTAACAATATTGTTAGGATGCAAAAGCGAAAAAGAAAGAATTATTTGGCGGAATGGGGAATTTTGCGTAAATTCGCAGCCCAATTGAATTAGATGACCGCTAAGCCATTGATAAAGAGCTGCCCCGGAGCAGACGCTTACGGCCGAAACTTTTAATAAGTTTTACTTTATGTACGCAATCGTAGACATTGCAGGCCAGCAGTTCAAGGTGGAAGCTGGCAACGAAATCTTTGTGCAGCGGCTCGCCGATGCCAAGGGTGCTGATGTGGAGTTCAAGAAAGTCCTTCTCGTCGCGGACGACGCGGCCGTGAAGGTGGGTGCTCCCTATGTCGAGGGTGCCGTGGTCAAGGCCACCGTCCTCGAGGATGATGCCAAGGCTGACAAGGTGCTGGTCTTCAAGAAGATCCGCCGCAAGGGCTTCCAGAAGCTCAATGGTCACCGTCAGAAACTTTCCAAGATCAAGATCAACGAAATCGCTTAAGAGTTATGGCACACAAGAAAGGTCAATCCAGTTCCAAGAACGGTCGTGAGTCGCAGAGCAAGCGCCTGGGTCTCAAGAAATTCGGCGGCGAAGTCGTGAAAGCCGGCAATATCATCGTCCGCCAGCGCGGCACGGTCCACAACCCGGATCGCAACGTCGGTATGGGCAAGGACCACACCCTGTATGCCCTCGTGGACGGTACGGTGAAATTCACCCGCAAGCGGGAGAACAAATCCTACGTGTCGGTGGTCCCTTTTGAGAACTGATCTCGGGGACGAAAGTTGAATTAAAGGACTTGCACTTCGAGACGGGTGTGGGTCCTTTTGTCTATTAAATCAGAGGAATATGTTGACACTCAAGATGCTTCGCGACGACCCCGCAGCGGTCGTCGAGAAATTGAAAATCAAGAATTTCGATGCCCAGCCGATCGTGGACCGGGTGCTCGAGCTCGATGCCGCCCGCCGCAGCTGTCAGACGGAGAGCGACGCCCTGCTCGCCGTCCAGAAGCAGAAAGCGGCCGAGATCGGCGGCCTGATGCGCCAGGGACGGCGCGAGGAAGCCGAGGCCGCCAAGGCCGAGGTGGCCGCGCTCAAGGCCCGCTCCGGCGAGCTGCTCGCCCGCATGGACGAGGCTTCCGCCGAGTTGGAGCGCCAGCTGGTGCTGCTGCCCAATACCCCCTGCTCCCTGGTCAAGCCCGGCAAGGGTGCCGAGGACAATGAGATCGTCAAGACCGGCGGTCCCGAGGTGGTCTTGCCCGAGGGAGCGCTGCCGCACTGGGAGCTCGCCAAGAAGTACGACATCATCGACTTCGACCTGGGTGTCAAGATCACCGGCGCTGGCTTCCCGGTCTACAAGGGCAAGGGTGCCAAGCTGCAGCGCGCGCTGATCAACTTCTTCCTCGACGCCAACACCGCGGCCGGCTACCAGGAGGTCGAGCCGCCCGTGATGGTCAATGCCGCGTCCGGTTTCGGCACGGGCCAGCTCCCCGACAAGGAGGGCCAGATGTACCATGCCAACCTGGACGACTTCTATATGGTCCCGACGGCCGAGGTGCCCGTGACCAACATTTTCCGGGACGTGATCCTGGGCGAGGGCGAGATCCCGCAGCGCCTGACGGCCTACACGCCGTGCTTCCGCCGCGAGGCCGGCTCCTACGGCAAGGACGTCCGCGGCCTGAACCGCCTGCACCAGTTCGACAAGGTCGAGATCGTGCGCGTGGAGAAGCCGGAAGAGTCTTACCGGGCCCTGGACGAGATGGTCGCCCACGTGGAGTCCCTGGTCAACCGGCTCGGTCTCAAGTACCGGATCCTGCGCCTCTGCGGCGGGGATATGAGCTTCACTTCCGCAATCACCTATGATTTCGAACTGTGGTCCGCGGCCCAGGGCCGCTGGCTGGAGATTTCCTCCGTGTCCAATTTCGAGACCTACCAGGCCAACCGCCTGCACCTGCGCTACCGCGACGAGGCAGGCAAGACCCGCCTCGCCCATACGCTCAACGGCAGCTCCCTGGCGCTCCCGCGCGTGGTGGCCGCCCTGCTCGAGGACAACCAGACCCCGGACGGCATCGTGATCCCGGAGGTCCTCCGCCCCTACACAGGATTCGACAAAATTGACTAAAAAAGAAAGAATCATCCTCGGCATCGATCCCGGAACCAACATCCTCGGTTTCGGGATCGTGCGCGTGGATGCCGCCGGGCACCCGTCCTTCGTGGACATGGGTGTGGTGGACCTGCGCAAGATCGAGTCGCCCTACGACAAACTCGAGGTCATCCACGAGAAAGTCGGCGCGCTCTGCGATCTCCACCATCCGGACGACCTGGCGATCGAGTCGCCCTTCTACGGGCGGAACGCCCAGGTCATCTTCAAACTGGGTCGCGCCCAGGGGGCGGCGATGATCGCCGGCCTGAACCGCGGTGTCCATATATATGAATATGCCCCGCGCAAGGCCAAAATGGCCATCTGCGGCAATGGAGCGGCCTCAAAAGAGCAAGTTTCTTTGATGGTTCAGCGTACCCTTGGCATTAAAATTGCTAGCAAATACCTCGATGCGACGGACGCTCTCGCCCTGGCGATGTGTCACTTTTACCAGTTGACCAGCCCGCTTGCCACCGTTCAAGCCGCCACGAGTTGGGAAAAGTTCGTAGCATCAAATCCGGAGCGCGTAAAAAAGTAACCGTATGTTTTTCAAGAAAGTCCTCCTGCTTTCCGCAGGGATGTTTCTGGGATTTTGCTTGTTTGCCCAGAACTCTATCAAGGGCGTCCTGGTCGATGAGTCGACAGGGGAAGCCTTGGGTTTCGCCACCGTCTCCCTGACCCGCGACGGACAGACCCGTCCCACCAAGTACGTTCTCTCCAACGATAAAGGTGAGTTTACCATTGAATCCGTCCGCAACGGCTCGTACTCCATCAAGGCCGAACTGATGGGCTACATTGCTTACGAAGCCCCGGTCAAGATGGAGTCCAAACTCATCAACCTGGAGCAGATCAAGATGAAGGTCGACAGCGAGCAACTGGATGCCGCCGAAGTCACCGCACTCGGCAACCCGATCATCATCAAGAAGGATACGGTCGAGTACAACGTCGCGGCATTCAACCCGACCGACACCGACAACCTCATCGACGTGCTCAAGAAGATGCCGGGCATCGAGGTGGACGACAACGGCACGATCACCGCGAACGGCGAGACCATCCGCAAGATCACGATCGAAGGCAAGACCTTCTTCCTCAACGATCCCAATGTGGCCACCCAGAACCTTCCGGCCAAGGTCGTCAACAAATTGAAAGTCATCCGCAAGAAGTCCGAGCAGGCTGAATTCACCGGCATCGACGACGGTGAGGAGGAGACGGTCATCGACCTCTCCGTCCAGCCCGGTGCGATGCAAGGTTTGATCGGCCGCGCCACCCTGGGTGTGGGCCACGACGTACCGGCGGGCGAGGGCGACCTCAACGACTGGCGCTATGTCGGCAACATGTTCCTCGGGAAGTTCACCCAGAAGACCCAGCTCAGCCTCATCCTCAACGGCGGTAACACCAACGGCGGGCGCGGCGGCGGCCGCGGCAACTTCGGCGGTGGTCCCGGCGGCGGCTTCGGCGGCGGTGGCATGGGCGGCGGAGGCGGCATCTCCACCTCCTACGGCGGCGGCCTCAACGCTGCCACGGAAGCCTTTGACGGCCGTATGCAGATCGGCGGCAACTACAACTACAACCACAACAGTAATGAGTCGCTGAACGACCGGTCCTCGACCAACAAACTCGTCAACTACGACCAGATCCAAAACAGCCATTCACAGAGCAACTCGACCCGGGACAACCACAGCTTCGGCCTCCGTCTCGAGCACAAGTTCTCCGACAATGCGAACATCATCTTCGAGCCGGAAGTGAGCTTCGGCAACAATACCAGCGCCTCGATGGGCAACAGCGATTCCTGGCGTGACAGCGGCGGTACCTTGGTCCAGCAGAACAAGGCTACGACGAACAGCTCCAGCGCCGGCAAGAATTTCAGCACCTCCGGCTACGCCCTCTACCGGCAGCGTCTCGGCATCCCGGGCCGTACCCTCACGGCGAACGTCCGCTATAGCTTCAGCAAGAACTCCTCCGATGCCATCAACAACAACCTGACCGAATATGTGGAGCAGGGTGGCCAGACGCATCTCTACCAGCATTCCGTTAACGGGTCGAACAGCTACCAGACCACCGCCCGGATGACCTACACCGAGCCCCTCGGCAACTACTTCTACCTCGAGGCCAACTATAACTTCTCCTGGAACAAGTCCAAGTCCGACAAGAAGACCTATGACCTGCTGCAGGGCCCCGATGTGCTCGATCTCCAGAATACCAACGCCACGGAGCGCGTCAACCGGCGCCACGATATCGGCGGCAACGTCCTCTTCCAGAACGACAAGTTCCACATGCAGGCCGGTTTCACCGCCATGCCGAACTACACCTACACGTATTCCGACGTCTACGACAAGACGACCGGCCAGCTCAAACCGCAGAAGTACGAGGACAACCGCTTCAACTTCTCCCCGCAGGCGATGCTGACCTGGAACCCCAGCGACAACTGGAACCTCCGTTTCAACTACCGGGGTACTTCCAACCAGCCTGAGACCTCCGACCTCATGCCGGTCCCGGACTATACCAACCCGTTGAACGTGCGTTTCGGTAACCCGACCCTGACGCCGTACTTCAACCACAACATGAACACCAACGTCCGCTACAACAACCGCGAGAAGTTCATCTCCGCCAACTTCCGTATCAACGGCGGTTTCACGCAGAACCCGATCTCGACGCTGGCCATCACCGGCACCAACGGCGGCCGTTACACCATGCCTTTCAACAGCCCGACCATCGGCAACGCCGGCGGCAACTACTTCTTCAACATCCCCATCGGCCGCTCCGAGTTCTCCATCAGCAACCAGGGTAGCGCCAACTGGCGCCAGTCCTTCTCCTTTGAAGGCGTGAACGTGGACATGAGCAAGTACACCGATGAAGGCTTCTATGAGTTCATGGACTGGTTCATCGCGCAGTTCAACGACCCGGTGTACCACAATGCGCACATCGTGGGCATCACGACCAATAACATCAACATGTCCCAGATGCTCCGCCTGACCTACCGCGGCGCCTATGTGTCGATGAACTTGAGCGGCAACACCAACATGAGCCGCACCTCCTATATCCAGACCGGCAAGGCCGCTACCTCCCGCGACCTGACGCCGACGATGACCTGGCGCAACAACGTCAGCTTCGATTTCACCTGGAACTGGATCGCAGCCGGGATGGATGTCCAGGCGGATGCCAACTATTTCTGGTACAACGGCTACACGACCAATCCCACTCCGCAGACCCTCGTCAATATGACGGTGAACAAGCGGATCGGCGCCGTGACCCTGTCCCTGTCCGTGACCGACCTGCTGGCCCAGTCCCGCGCCCTCAGCGTGACCGACAGCAGCGCCCAGCATACTGAAAGCCTGAGCAACACGCTCGGCCGTTACGTCCTGCTCTCCTTCTCCTACAACTTCGGCAACTTCGGCGGCCGCAGAGGCGGTCGCGGCAACCGTGGCGGCGGCATGGGCGGCGGCATGCGTGGCGGCATGGGCGGCGGCATGATGGGCGGCGGCGGAATGGGTGGCGGCTTCGGCGGCCGTCCTTAGATCCAGTCTTTCCCGATCTCTTGATACAAAAAGCGGTTTGCAAACGCAAACCGCTTTTTGTATCTTTGCAGGTTGTGATCATAGAGTTGCTCAAAGCCTTGCTGGTCGGCATCATCGCCGCCGTGCCCGTGGGCCCCATCTTCGTGATGGTGGTACAGCGGACCCTCTGCCATTCGCGGCGCAAGGGGGCGATGGTCGGACTCGGCGCTGCGGCAGGCGATATGGTCTATGCGGCCGTGGGCCTGCTGACCCTGGAGCTGATCAAGGACTTCGTGCTCTCCCACCAGGCCATCTTCATGCTGGCCGGCGGGGTAATCATCGGGGCGATCGGCGCGGGGATGTTCTTCCGGGAGGTCTCCCTGACCCTGCCCGAGGAGAAGCGGCAGCTCTCGGACTGGAGCTGCGTGACCCAGGCTTTCGTCAGCACCCTGTCCAATCCGGCGGCGCTGGCCACGATGCTGGCCCTGCTGACGGCTTTCGGCCTCGGAGCCGGGTCCAGTGCTCCACTGCCCCTGCTCGCCGTGCTGATCGGAGCGGGCGAAGCGCTGTACTGGCTGGTCGTGAGCGGGCTGCTCGCGCGCTTCCTGCGGATTAAGGAGCGGACCCTGCGGATCGTGAGCCGCGTGGCGGGTGCGCTGGTGTGCGCCTTCGCCGTCGTCCTGCTGGTGCGGGGCATTTTGATGCTAATTGGAAATTGACAATGGATACCAAGAAGAAGTCATTACTCAACAACTGGATCGTCAAGAACCTCCTGCTCGCCGCTGCCTTCGTGGCCGCTGTGGTGCTGCTTGCGAGCGTGCTGCTCGCGGTCATCACCCAGCACGGCCGGGAGATCACGGTGCCGGACTTCACCAATATGACCCTGCAGGAGGCGCAGAAAGTCGCTTCGAGTGCAGGTGTGAGGGTGCTCGTGACGGATTCGGTCTACGTCAAGCGGCTCAAGCCGGGCGCGGTCTATCTCCAGACCCCCGACCCCGGGGAGAGCGTCAAGCGCGGCCGGCGCATCCGCCTGACCACCAATACCACCGTACCCAAGGAGGTGGTGATGCCGGCCCTGGTCGGCTACTCGATGCGCCAGGCCAAAGCGGAGCTGATCCGCAACGGCCTCGTGCTGGGCCGCCTGATCTATGTCCGGGACATCGCCACCAACAACGTCCTCCGCCAGCAGCGCGGCGGAGTGGACATCAAGGCCGGCACGCGCCTGGCCAGCGGCACCACGATCAACCTCGTGGTGGGTATGAGCCCCAACGACAACATGACCTACACCCCCAAACTCGTCGGCAAGCCGTATCTCCACGCCGTGGACCTCGCGCAGGAGAGCTCGCTCAACCTGGGCAAATTACACTTTGACGAGACGGTCAAGACCTACGCCGACTCCGTCAGCGCCGTGGTCTACCAGCAGCGTCCCTCCGCCTCCGAGAAGGTCCGCCTCGGCAGCGAAGTGACCCTTTCGCTGACCAACGATCCCTCCAAGGTTCCGGCCCAGACCTCCTCGAAGAAATGAGCCCCGAGGTACCGCAGGAGATGTTCGAGCACTTCCGCCTGGAAGTGGACCCGGGACAGGCCCCTGTCCGGATTGACAAGTATATGTCCACCCATCTCGAGGACACCTCCCGCAACCGCATCCAGCAGGCCTTCAAGGAGGGCTATGTGCGGGTGGGGGAGACTACGGTCAAAGCCAACTACATCGTCCGCCCGGGAGATATCATCCGTTTCGTGATGCCCTACCGGCGCCGCGGGCTGGAGATCATCCCGCAGGACATCCCCTTGAATATTGTCTATGAAGACGGGGATGTGCTGGTACTCAACAAGCCGGCGGGGATGGTGGTCCATCCCGGCCACGGTCACTACGAGGGCACGCTGGTCAACGCCCTGGCGCATCACCTGGGCCTCAGCGCCGACAGCGAGGCGATGGACGAGCGGATGGGCATCCTGGTGCACCGCATCGACAAGGACACCAGCGGCCTGCTCGCCGTCGCGAAGAACGACGAAGCCCAGCTGAAGCTCGCCCGGCAGTTCTTCGAGCACAGCATCGAGCGCCGCTACCAGGCCATCGTATGGGGTGATCTCCGCGAGGAAGCGGGCACCGTCGAGGGCTACATCGGCCGCGACCCCTCGGACCGCCTTCGCTTCAAGGCCGTTGCGGACGAAGACCACGGCAAGCGCGCCGTCACGCACTGGCAGGTGCTGGAGCGCTTCGGCTTCGTGACCCTGGTCGAGTGCAAGCTGGAGACCGGCCGCACCCACCAGATCCGCGTCCACATGTCCCAGCTGGGGCATCCCATCTTCAACGACGAGCGCTACGGCGGCAGCGAGATCCGCAAGGGAACCATCTACGCCAAATATAAGCAGTTCATCCACAACTGCTTCGAGATCTGCCCCCGGCAGGCGCTCCACGCCAAGACCCTGGGTTTCCTGCACCCGCGTACGGGTGAATGGTTGCAATTCGATTCCACCCTTCCGGAGGATATGACCGCCCTCCTGGACAAATGGCGGAGGTACAGCGGTCAGATGCCCGAAGAATGATGAGACGACCGCAGACCCTTCTCTGGCTGCTCACGGCCCTGTCGGCCCTGCTGCTCAGCCTGCCCTGGCTGGTTCCGCACACCGGCGCGCTCGCGCTGGTCGCTTTCGTACCCCTGTTGTACGTGGATGCGTTTGCGGAGCGCGAGAAGCTCCGCTGCCGGTGGATGTATCCCGCCGCGACGTTCCTGGCCTGGAACGCCGCCACTACCTTCTGGGTGTGCAACGCCACGGTGGGCGGCGGCCTGTTCGCCATCGTCGCGAACGCGGCGCAGATGCTGCTGGTCTGGCTGCTTTTCCGTTTGGCGAAGAAGCGGCTCCACGGGGTCCTGCCTTATCTTTTCCTGGCGGTGATGTGGATCGCCTGGGAACGGCATTATTTCGACGTGCAGATCTCCTGGCCCTGGCTCACGCTCGGCGGCGCCTTCGCGCAGAGCACCCGTACCGTCCAGTGGTATGAATACACCGGGATGATGGGGGGATCGCTCTGGGTCTGGCTGTGCAACCTCGGGGTTTTCGGCCTGATGACGGCCCTTCGTGACGGGCGCTGGCAGCGCTGGAACGATCTGGCGCGCGGATGCGCTTCCGTGGGCATCGTCCTGGCGGTCGCGGGTCCCGTGCTCGTCTCCAAGCTCATCTATTCCGCTTATGAGGAGCGCTCGGAGGGCACGGTGGATGTGGTGATCGGGCAGCCGAACTTCGACCCCTACGAGAAATTCGAGTCCCTGCCCCAGTCCGCCCAGACGACCGTCCTGCTGGATGAGTTCGAGGGCGCGCTCGCAGGCCGGCCCGCCACCCCGGTGCTGCTGCTCGGCCCGGAGACCTTCACCGGCGACGTGTTCCTGGATGATCCGCAGAGCTCCCCGACCCTCCAGCGCGTCCAGCGTTTCCTGGGAGAGCATCCCGGTGCGGAAATGCTCCTCGGGGCCAGCACCTATGAGATTTTCCAGACGCGTGCCGCCCCGGACATCCTGGCCCGCCCCTTCGGCGACGGCTGGGTCCTCTCGCACAACAGCGCCCTGATGGTCCGACCCGGGGAGGAACCGGAAATCTATCACAAAAGCAAGTTGGTGGTGGGGACGGAATTGACGCCCTATCCCCGGATTTTCGCCCCGCTGGACGACTGGCTTTCCAAAAAAATGGGCGTGGGCGGTCTGATGGGCCGCTGCGTGGGGCAGGACGGAGTCTCGCTGCTGCACTTCGGACCCGGGCGCATCCCGATCGGCTGCGCCATCTGCTATGAGTCTGTCTATGGGGAATATGCGGCGGAATATGTCCGTGCGGGGGCGAAGGCGATGACCGTGATCACCAACGATGCCTGGTGGGGGAATACCCCGGGCTACCGGCAGCATCTCAGTTATGCCCGCCTGCGGGCGATCGAACTGCGGCGCGACATTGCCCGCTGCGGCAACACCGGCATCTCCTGCTTTATCGATCAGCGGGGCGAAATCCTGTCCCAGACGGATTGGTGGACGCGCGGGACCCTGTCTTCGCTGGTGCACCTGAGTTCGGCGCAGACCGCTTTCGTACGCCACGGCGACGTGGTCGGCCGGGTGTGCACCCTCGTGTTCCTGCTGCTCGCCGCCGTGCTTCTCGTGCGGCTTTTCCTGCCCGGGAAACGGCGCTAGAACAGCTTCGGATGGCTCTCGTCGAGTCCGGCGAGGACGTGTTCCATCACGGCCTGGCGGATCAGGGCGGAGCGGGACGATACCCTGAAACGCTTGCAATAGGTGTCGATGGCCGCAAGCTCCTGTGCGTTGAAGAGCACGGACTTGCGGTGGATGCGCCGGAGCGAGGCCCGCTGCTTGTCGAGGTAGGCCGGGTCCACGTTGGTGAATTTCTTGCTACTCTTCTTTCTCTTGGCCATAGAGCATATTGATATATTGAATGATTTGCTGCAGGTTCTCCATCTCCAGCCGCCGTCCCAGGATTTCGCCGTCTTCCCAGACCACGAATACCTTGGGCGTGGAAAACACGCCGTAGTCCAGCAGGAGGGTGGATTCGCTCTTCGGGTCCCAGAGGTGGACGATCCTGACCTTGCGGTTGTCGGTCTTGATCGCTTTGCGGAAGGCGCGGAAGTCCTTGCGGTCCGCATCCACGTCGATGGCGTAGAAGTCCATCGGGAAATCCACTTCGGCGAGTACGGTGGGCAGGACATAGGTCTCCAGGCGGCATTTGGAGCAGTTCGGTGAGTAGAAAAAGAGCACGGCGGGACGCTTGCCTTCCGGGATGGTGCGGCGTCCGCCGCAGGGAGTGCGGAGCGTGATCTGCGGGGCTTGCATCCCGATCAGGGTGTTCCGGTTCTCCAGGCTGAAGCGTTCTGCTTCGAAGAGTTCGAATTCGCTGCGCGTCTTCACTTTGCCGGAGGCAATCCATTCGTCATAGATGTGGACGGCCACGGCCTCTTCGCCCATCACGCGGCTGTAGCGGTAGTGGTCGAAGATCGCGAGCGCGACGTGCTGGCGCGTCAGCGAATCGCGGCAGCTCTCGATGAGGCTGTCGAATTCATTATTCTTGACGGAGATCTCCTCGCGCTCCAGCGCCCCGTAGAACTGCGTGAGCAGGCTGTCCAGGGGCGCATAGCGGCCCGTGGTGTCCGGTTGGGCGCCGAGATGCAGGCAGAGCCCGAGGGCGAGCAGGAGGAGGATCAGGCGGCGCATAGGCTCACAGCGTGTCGGGCAGGACGATCCCTTCGGGGAGGAACTGGCTGGTGTCGCCGTGATGGCGGAGCAGGTCGCGGACGGCCGAGGAGGAGATGTGGGCGAATTCCTGGGCGGTCGGGATGATGATGGTCTCGATCTCCGGGGCCAGGCGGCGGTTGGCGTCGGCGATGGCCTTCTCATTGTCGAAATCCATCATATTGCGCGTGCCCCGCACGATGTGGCGTATGCCAAGCTGGCGGCAGATGTCGATGGTCAGGCAGTCGTAGGAGATGATCCGGACGCGGTCGCCCAACGACTCCGTGGCCTGGCGGATGATGTCCAGCTTCTGCTCGTTGGTGAAAAAGCCGCGCTTGTCCTGGTTAATACCCACGGCCACGACGACGGTGTCGAACATGGTCAGGGCGCGGCCGAGGATGTTGAGATGTCCCGCGGTGAAGGGGTCGAAAGAGCCCGGGAACAGTGCAATCGTATTCATAAATACAAATTTACATAAAAATGTGTATATTTGGAATATGACAGTGAAAATCGAAGATTCCTGGCGTCAGGCGCTCCAATCCGAGTTCGATCAGCCGTATTTCGCGGACCTGGTGCAATATCTCCACGCGGAGAAGGCGGCCGGCCGCCGCATTTTCCCGCCCGGCGGCCAGATTTTCCGGGCTTTCGACCTCTGCCCGCTCGACCGTACCAAGGTCGTGATCCTCGGCCAGGATCCTTACCACGGTTTCGGGCAGGCGATGGGCCTGTGCTTCAGCGTGCCGCAGGGCGTGCCCGCGCCGCCTTCGCTCAAGAACATCTTCAAGGAGATCGAGTCCGATCTGGGTATCCGGATGTCCGGCAGTCCGGATCTGACGCCCTGGGCGCGTCAGGGGGTGCTGCTGCTCAATGCGGTGCTGACTGTGCGGGCGGGGGAGCCTACTTCGCACAGCGCCATCGGCTGGCAGACTTTCACGGATGCGGTGATCCGCACGGTGTCGGAGCGGCAGGACGGGGTCGTCTTCCTGCTCTGGGGGGCCTACGCCCGCAGTAAGGCGCCGCTCATCGACGCCTCGCGCCACCTCGTCCTCGAGGCCGCGCATCCCTCTCCGCTGGCCCGCGGCGCCTTCTTCGGCTGCCGCCACTTCTCCCGCTGCAACGACTACCTCACCTTCCGCGGCCAGACCCCTATCGACTGGAAACTGTAGGCGGACAGCAGGCTCGCCCCCGGAGAGCATTTAGCGACAGCTGCTTTTCTGCTCTCCGGGGGCGAGTTTGCTGCCGCCGGCGGGTCTAGAAGATGAAGTTGATGACGTCCTGGATGTCCTTGACGTAGTGGAATTCGAGGCCTTTGATGTAGATCTCCTTGATGTCCTCGATGTCCTTGCGGTTGTCCTCGGAGATGACGATGGTGCGGACGCCCGCGCGCTTGGCGGCGAGGATCTTCTCCTTGATGCCCCCGACGGGCAGCACGCGCCCGCGCAGGGTCATTTCGCCGGTCATCGCGATGCCGTGCCGGACGGCCTGGCCGCGCAGCGCCGAGACCATCGAGCTGACCATCGTGATGCCCGCGGAGGGTCCGTCCTTGGGCGTGGCGCCCTCGGGCACGTGGACGTGGATGTCCTTGGCGGCGAACTGCTCGGAGGTCAGGCCGGCCATCTCGGGATGGGCCTTGATGTACTGGTAGGCGATGGTCGCCGACTCCTTCATCACGTCGCCGAGGTTGCCGGTCATGCTCATCACCCCCTTGCCGCCCGAGACGGAACTCTCCACGAAGAGGATCTCTCCGCCCATCTGGGTCCACGCCAGGCCCGTCACCACGCCCGGGGCCTCGTTGCCCTTCTGCAGGTCGTGGAAATTGGTCGGCAGGCCGAGGTATTCCTTGAGGTGCTCTTTCTTGATGGTCTTGGGATAGTCCTGGCCCATCGCGATTTTCTTCGCCGTGACGCGGGCGATCTTGGCGATCTGCTTCTCCAGGCCGCGCACGCCCGACTCGTGGGTGTACTCATCGATGATGGCCCCCAGGGCCGCCTTGTCGATCCTGAGCCCGCTCTTGGGGATGCCGTGCTCGTTCAACTGCTTGGGAACGAGGAATTTCCGGGCAATTTCCATCTTCTCTTCGGCCAGGTAGCCCGTCACGTTGATCAGCTCCATGCGGTCCAGCAGGGCCGGCTGGATGGGAGCGGTGCTGTTGGCCGTGGTGATGAACAGGACGTTGCTGAGGTCGTAGTCCTGGTCGAGGTAATTGTCGTGGAAGGTGGAGTTCTGCTCGGGATCGAGCGCCTCCAGCAGGGCGGACGAAGGGTCGCCCTTGAAGTCGGCGGCGAGCTTGTCCACCTCGTCGAGGACGATCACCGGGTTGGAGGTGCCGGCCCGGGCGATGCCGTTCAGGATACGGCCCGGGAGGGCGCCCACATAGGTCTTGCGGTGGCCGCGGAGCTCGGCCTCGTCGTGCATGCCGCCGAGGGCGATGCGCACGTACTTGCGCCCGAGGGCCCGCGCCACGGACTTGCCCAGGGAGGTCTTGCCCACGCCCGGAGGGCCGTAGAGGCAGAGGATGGGCGACTTCATATTGCCCTTGAGCTTGAGCACGGCCAGGTACTCGACGATGCGGTCCTTGACCGTGTCGAGCCCGTAGTGGTCCTCGTCGAGGACCTTCTGGGCGTTCTGCAGGTCCAGGTTGTCCTTGCTCATCTCGCCCCAGGGGAGGTCGAGCATAAACTCGAGGTAGTTGTACTGGACGCTGTAGTCCGGCGAGGAAGGGTTGTATTTCTCGAGCTTGGCGAGCTCCTTGTTGAAGGCCTCGCCGATCTGCTTGGGCCACTTCTTCGCGGCGGCCCGCTCGCGGAACTTGTCGAACTCTTCGGCATCGTCCATGCCGAGCTCCTCCTGGATGGTGCGGAGCTGGTTGTTGAGGTAGTACTCGCGCTGCTGCTGGTCGATCTCGCTCTTGACCTTCTGGTTGATCTCCTGCTTGATCTTCATCAGCTCCACCTGCACCTCCAGGATGCTGAGGAGCTTGAGGGCGCGCACCTTGACATCGTCATACTCGAGGAGCTGGATCTTGGACTCGAAGTTCTCCACCTCGATGGTGGTGGCGATGAAGTTCACCAGGAAACGGAAGTCGTCGATGGCCTTGAGGGCCCCGATCGTCTCGCGCGTGCCGATGTTGCTGACGCGCAGGATGTTGATGGCCTTGTCCTTGAGCGACTCGCTGATGGCCTTGATGTCCGTGCTCTTGCTATCCTCCTGGAGAACTTCCGGGAGATAGTGCACGCGGGCGGTGATGTAGGGCTCGTAGCTGAGCACCGCATCCAGGGACAGGCGCTTGAAGGCCTGGAGGATGGCGGTGATGGTGCCGTCCGGCATCTCGAGGGTCTTGAGGACCCGGCATACGGAGCCGTAGCGGCTGAGGTCCTCTTCCTGGGGATCCTCGACCATCACGTCGTTCTGCGGCACGGCGCCGATGAAGAAGCCTTCCTTCTCGGCGTCCTGGATGAGCCGGACGGATTTCTCCCGACCGATCGTGATCGGGAAGACGGCGCCCGGGAAGAGCACGGCGTTACGCAGGGCGAGGATGGGGAGGATATCGGGGAGTTCGGACTCGTCGATCTTCAGCAGACCTTCGCCTTGCATGACGGGAATGATGCTGACTTCTGCGCCAGCGGGGAGGTTGAATTCTTTATCTTGTCTCATATTCGTGTCAAAATGTCAGTAATCGGGGCGCAATGACCCGGGTGCGAATATAGTCAATCTCCGTGCCACTGCCAAAAACTGCAAATATCATTTTGAATAATAAAAAAATAACCCTATTTTTGCACTCCAAAACCGCTGAGCATAACAAATTTAAAATATATACAGCTATGACTAAAGCAGAAATCGTGAACGAAGTGGCAAAAGCCACCGGCGTCGAGAAAGCGGCCGTCCAGTCCGTGGTCGAGGCTACTATGGAGAGCATCAAGTCTTCTCTGATCAAGGGTAACCCTGTCTATCTCCGTGGATTCGGCAGCTTCATCATCAAGCACCGCGCCCAGAAGGCAGCCCGCAACATCACCAAGCAGACCACCATGACTATTCCGGCCCACGACATTCCAGCCTTCAAGCCTTCCAAGACTTTCGTGGCGGCGGTCAAGAGCAAATAATTAATTCCAGCCCTATGCCTAACGGAAAGAAGCATAAGAGACATAAGATGTCCACGCATAAGCGCAAGAAGCGCTTGCGTATGAACAGACACAAGAAGAAGTAGTCGAGGGAAGCCTGACGGGAGATCCGGCGGGCTTTTTCTTGATATAATGATGACAATGGAAACCGCGAAAACAGACAAAGACCTGGTGGTGGACGTATCGTCCTCCGAGGTCCGGATCGCTCTGCTGGAGAACCACCGGCTGATCGAGCTGAACCGGGAATCGAACCAGGGTCAGAGCTTCACGGTCGGGGATGTCTACCTTGGCAAGGTCAAGAAGATCCTTCCCGCCCTGAACGCTGCTTTCGTGGACATCGGCGACAGCAAGGAGGCTTTCATCCACTACCTTGACCTGGGCTTGTATTTCAAGGCGTTCGACACGTTCGTACGCGAGAGCAATCCCAACCGGGATCTCGGCAAGCTCTATTCCGGGATGAAACTCGGACCCGTCCTCGCCAAGGAGGGGCGGGTGGAAGACCACCTCAAGGTCGGACAGATGATCATCTGCCAGATCACCAAGGAGCCGATTTCGACGAAAGGATCCAGGTTGACTGCGGAGATTTCATTGGCAGGACGCAATATTGTACTGCTGCCTTTTGCCGAGAAGGTAAGCGTTTCCCAGAAAATCTCCTCCAAAGAGGAGAAAAAGAGGCTCGAGACCCTCGTCAGGAGCATCCTCCCCAAAAACTACGGCGCTATCATCCGGACGGCCGCCGAAGGCAAGACGGCCGCCGTGCTCGTGGCCGAACTCCGCCTGCTCATCGAGAAATGGGAGAGTTCCTGGAAGAAAGTGGCTGCATCCAAGGGGGTGAAACTCCTCTTCACCGAGTACTCCAAGACCACCACCGTGCTGCGTGATCTGCTCAACGACTCGTTCACCAATATCCACGTCAACGACCGGAAGGTGTACGAAGAGACGCGCAAGTACATCTCCTTGATCTCGCCCGAGCAGGAGAAGATCGTCAAACTCTACGAAGGACGGGAGCCGATTTTCGACCATTTCGAGGTCACCCGGCAAATCAAGAGTTCTTTCGGCAAGGTGGTACCGATGAAGCAGGGTGCGTATCTCGTGATCGAGACCACCGAGGCCCTGGGCGTGATCGATGTCAACAGCGGCATCCGGGCCAAGACCAACGACCAGGAGGAGAACACCTTCGAGGTCAACAAGATCGCCGCGGAGGAGATTGCCCGCCAGTTGCGGCTGCGCGATATGGGCGGCATTGTCATCGTCGATTTCATCGACATGGCCAAGCCCGAGCACCGCAACGACCTCTACAAGTACATGCGGGACCTGATGGCCGAAGACAGGGCCAAGCACAACGTGCTGCCCCTGACGAAGTTCGGCCTGATGCAGCTGACCCGCCAGCGCATCCGTCCCGTGACGGAGATCAACACCACCGAGAAATGTCCCCTCTGCCACGGTACCGGCCGAATCACCTCCACCGTGGTCATCGACGAAGAGATCGAGCGCAAGATCGCCGACCTCGCCGAGAAGGGACAGAAGACGATGACCGTCAGGGTAAGCCCCATCCTGGGCGCCTACCTGACGCGCGGATGGAACTCTTTCCTCCGCAAATGGAAACGCAAATACAAATGCAAGCTGGACCTGGTCGAAGAGACCGAACACAGCATCCTGCAGTATGAAATCGTAGATGAGAATGGGAAGGTGCTCGAGTAGGGCACCTTCTTTTTTGTGTTCCATTGACCGGTTTACAGCGCATTTGTGACGGATTTGCCAACCCGCCCGACGGCGGCCGGTTTGAAAACCCGTCGGAAATCGTTATATTTACATTTTGTTAGAAACCATATTATTTATGCATAAACCAATGAACCGATTATCTACCCTTCTGCTCGGCGTCCTTGCGCTTGCCGCAGCCGCCTGCACCTCCGCTCCGCAGGAGCAAACCTCCGCTGCATCCAACCTTCCCCAACCCCATCTCGAGAAGCGCGGTCCCGTCACCCAGCTGATCGTCAAGGGAGAGCCGTTCCTGGCCCTGGCCAGCGAGCTGCGCAACTCCTCCGCCTCCAGTCCGGCCTACATGGAGCCGCTCTGGGCCAACCTCAAGGAGGGCGGGATGAACACCGTCCTCGCCGTCGTGACCTGGGAGCAGGTCGAGCCCGTCGAGGACCAGTTCGACTTCACCGTCGTGGACGAGATGATCAAGGCCGCCCGCGCCAATGACCTCAAGCTCGCCATCCTCTGGTTCGGCAGCTGGAAGAACGGCATGAGCTCCTATCACCCGGTCTGGGTCAAGAAGGACAATGCCAAGTATCCGCCGGCACTGACCAAAGAAGGCAAGAAGCTCCCGATCCTGAGCACGCTCGGCCTGGCCACTGCTAAGGCCGACGGCAAGGCCTATGCCGCGATGATGAAGCACATCAAGGAGATCGATGCCGCCGAGCAGACGGTCATCATGATCCAGATGGAGAACGAGGTGGGCCTGCACGGCTACACCCGCGACTACAGCCCGGCCGCCAATGCCGCTTTCGCCGGCCCGGTGCCCGCCGAGCTGATCAACTGGCTTGTCGCCCACAAGGACAACCTCCTGCCCGAGACGATGGACGCATGGAAGAAGAGCGGCTGCAAGACCTCCGGCACCTGGGAGGAGGTCTTCGGCAAGGGCGACCGCACCGACGAGATCTTCATGGCCTGGAACTACGCTTCCTATATGAACATTGTCTCCGCCGCCGGCAAGGCCGAGTATGACCTGCCGACCTTCGTCAACGCCTGGATCGTCCAGCCCGAGGACAAGCGCCCCGGCAACTATCCCTCCGGCGGCCCGCAGGCCCAGAACCACGACATCTGGCGTGCCGGCGCTCCGGCCATCGACATCCTCAGCCCGGACATCTACCTCGCCGACTTCCCGAACATCCTGCGGATGTACTCCCGAAGCGGCAACCCGGTCTTCATCCCCGAGTCCCACGCCGGACAGGGCGGTGCGGCCAATGCCGCCTTCGCCATCGGCGAGATGGGCGCCATCGGCTACAGCCCGTTCGGCCTGGAGAGCGGCGCCACGACCCCGCAGAACCAGACTTTCGCCGCTTTCTACAAGAAGGCCGGCTGCTTCTCCAAGGAGATCCTCAAGGCCCAGGCCGAGGGCCGTATCCACGGCACCTGGGTCAAGGCCCTCAACCCGACCCGCGTCAAGGACGAGGTCGTGATGGGTGACTACAAGATCCAGTTCGAGCTCGTATCCAGCGGCCGCCGCAACGGCGGCGCCCCGCAGCGTACCGGCGGCACCTATGCTCCTGACGCACAGGGCTATGCCATCGTGGTCCAGGACGATGCCGACAACTTTACCTTCCTGGGCTCCAACATCCGCGTGGTCTTCCAGCCCAAGGAGGGCAATGCGCAGACTGTGGGTCTGGCCAAGGTCGTCCACGGCGACTTCGACGCTGACGGCAACTGGGTGCCGGGCCGCTGGCTCAACGGCGACGAGATCCAGCTCCGCTACGACATCCTCCCTGCCATCGAGGAGAACTATTCCGGCCAGGGCCTCGACTTCGGCCGTCCTTCCCCGGAATTCATCAAGGTCCAGCTTTACAAGTATTAGTATGCGCAGAGTCCTGACATGGGTGCTGTGCCTGCTGCCGGTGCTGTGCTTGGCACAGCGCCCGCAGCAGGGGCAGCGGCCGGCCGCGCCGCCGCAGCCGGCGCCGCAGCCGCTCGACCTCACCATCCAGGTGACGGAGCCGGGCTTCCAGGTATTCCAGTTCCCGAAGAACCGGATCCCCCGGATCGACGGCGACTTCTCCGACTGGGACATCGTGCCGGACAGCTATGTCGTGCCGATGGAGGAGATGTGGGACGACAGCGGCAAGCACCAGGGCATCGACAAGTCCACCCTCGACATCAAGGTCAAGGTGGGCTGGGTCGAGGGTCTGAACCGCCTGTATTTCTACTATGAGGCCTATGATAATTTCTGGGACTTCAACCAGCTCCAGCTGCGCAACGACACCTTCGAGATCGTGGTGGACGCAGACCTGTCCGGCGGTCCCCATACCGACGAGTTCCGGCTCAACAGCGAGGTCCTCAGCCGCACCGACGCCTTCTTCGCCCTGCAGAATGTCCACGCCCAGAACTACCACATCATGACCCCGCCCACCCCGGGCAAGGCCTGGACCATGGTCTGGGGCGTACAGCAGTGGCTCAAGGAACTCCCGTACGCGAATTATGCCTACAAGTATGACTTCAAGCACGGCGAGAGCGGCACCCTCAAATTCGAGTTTTACATCACCCCGTTCGACTTCGCCAGCCCCGAAGGCCCGGCGCGTTCCACCGAGAGCCGCCTCTACGAAGGCAAGAAGATCGGCCTGTGCTGGGCGGTGATCGACTACGACGGCGGCCGCGGGAACGATGGCTTCTGGAACCTGTCCAAACATCACCGTATGTTCGGCAACGCTTCGATGGAGCGCCTATTCACCCTGATGCCGCTCGAGAAGCAGTTCCGCCGGCCGGTCGAGGCTGCGTGGGATCACTATGTCGTGCCCGACACCCGTCGCGTCGTCTTCACCGACAAGAGCTACGGCAATGTCACTTCCTGGAAATGGGATTTCGGCGACGGTACGAGCTCCACCGAGCAGAATCCGGTCCACGAGTACAAGCAGGACGGCACCCATTATGTCGTGACCCTGTATGTGTCCGGTCCCGAGGGCGAGGATTTGTGCTGCAAGATCTGGGATGTTTGCGTACACGATCCCAAGAATCCCGCGGGCGTGTATTATTAAATTGGAAGGATTGTTTTTTCTTCGTATCTTGCATCGCTAATCTTTTATCCAATTATGAAGAAGAAATTCAGATGTCTCGTTTGTGGCTATGTTTATGAGGGGGAGAATCCTCCTGCTGAGTGCCCGCAGTGCCACGCCAAGGGCGATAGGTTCGTGGAAGTCAAGTCCGAGGGTCTCCAGTGGGCTTGCGAACACCACCTCGGAGACGGTGTCGTCGAGGACGCCGAGATCATGCAGGGCCTGCACGATCATTTCAACGGCGAGTGCACCGAAGTGGGCATGTACCTCGCGATGAGCCGCCAGGCCGAGCGTGAGGGCTACCCCGAGGTAGCCGACGCGTTCCGCCGCTACGCTTTCGAGGAGGCGGAGCATGCCGCCAAGTTCGCCGAGCTGCTCGGCGAAGTGGTCTGGGATACCAAGACCAACCTCAAGAAGCGCGCTGAGGCCGAGTGCGGTGCCTGCGAGGGCAAACTGGCGATCGCCACGCGTGCCAAGAAGCTGGGCTATGACGCAATCCACGACACGGTCCACGAAATGGCCAAGGACGAAGCCCGCCACGGTGCCGGCTTCCAGGGCCTGTACAAGCGTTTCTTCGAGAAGTAGCGCTTGTCGTTTGATTCCATTTTTCCAAAGGCCGGCATTTTTGCCGGCCTTTGGTCGTCTTTTCGGACTTATTTCGTATATTCGCGGATGCGGTAATTATAAAACGATCAGATAATGTACATTTGGTTCTTGATGCTTCTGGTGATGCTGGCCTCTTTCTTCGTCCAGCAGCGACTTACCAGCCGGTTTGCGAAATATTCCAGGATCCCTTCTCCGCGGGGGCTCACCGGTGCCGATGTGGCGCGCCTGATGCTTGCGCAGAATGGGGTCACCGATGTCACGGTCCAGTCTGTGGGCGGCAAACTGACGGATCATTACAATCCCAAGGACAAGACGGTCAATCTCAGCGAGAATGTCTATGGTTCGGCGTCCATCGCGGCCTGCGCCGTGGCGGCCCACGAGACGGGACACGCCCTGCAGCACGCGGAGGGCTACGCGCCGCTGCGCCTGCGCACCGCGCTGATTCCGGTGGTGAACTTCGCCAATAATACGGTGCAGTGGGTGCTGCTCGCGGGCGTGCTGATGGTGAATGTGTTTCCGCAGCTGCTCTGGATCGGGATCGGCCTGTTTGCGGTCACGACGCTCTTCAGCCTCGTGACCCTGCCCGTGGAGATCAATGCCAGCCAGCGGGCGGTCCGATGGCTGGCGGCGGCGGGGTTCGTGGATGTCACGACGCAGCCGATGGCTTCCGATGCGCTCAAGTGGGCGGCCTATACCTATGTCATCGCTGCCATCGGTTCTCTCGCCACCCTCTTCTATTACATTTCCCTGGCAAGTAACCGCAGATCATAATGTTTGCCGGGGCTGCTTGAAAGATGTTGATATGGATAGTATAAGGGTTGATAAGTATTTGTGGGCGATCCGGGTGTTCAAGACCCGGAGCGATGCCACGGACGCCTGCAATGGCAACAAAGTCAAGATCGGTGGCGTCAATGCCAAGCCGTCCAAGGCCGTCAAGGCCGGCGACGTGCTGGAGGTGCGCAAGGGCCCGGCCCTGATGACCTACAAGGTCCTCAAGGTCGCGGAGAACCGGATGGGCGCTTCGCTCGTTCCCGAGTACGCCGAGGACCTCACCCCCGAGCACGAACGCGCCAAACTGCACGCCCCCCACGAGACCATCGTCCTGCAGCGTGACCGCGGCGCCGGACGGCCCACCAAGCGGGACCGCCGCCAGTTGGAAGAGATGCTGGATTCAATGGATTATTAATTAGTTAACAGTTAGATAGTATGTGTGGAATTGTTGGTTATGTGGGAGGCCGCCAGGCCTATCCCATCCTGATCAAGGGCCTGACCCGGCTCGAGTACCGCGGCTACGACAGCGCCGGCGTGGCGCTCATCAATGACAGCCGCGAACTGGTCATCTACAAAACCAAGGGCAAGGTCCGGGATCTTGAGAAACTGACCGCCGACAAGGATGTCAGCGGCAACATCGGCATCGCGCACACCCGTTGGGCTACCCACGGCGAGCCGAGCGACGTCAATTCCCACCCGCATTACTCCGAGAACCACAACCTCGCCCTGATCCACAACGGCATCATCGAGAACTACCAGTCGCTCAAGACCGAACTGACGCGCCGCGGCTACCATTTCCAGAGCCAGACCGACACGGAGGTCGTGATCCAGTTGATCCAGTATATGATGGATTCGCGGGGCGTGAGCTGGGAGGAAGCCGTCCCGATGGCCCTGCGGCTCGTGGTCGGCGCCTATGCCCTGGTGATCATGGACCGCAACGAGCCCGACAAGATGATCGCCGCCCGCAAGGGCAGCCCGCTGCTCATCGGCGTGGGCGAGAACGAGTATTTCGTCGGCTCCGACGCGTCCCCGATCATCGAATACACCAACAAGGTCGTCTATCTGGGCGAAGAACAGATCGCGTTCATCGAACGCGGAGCGGATCTGCGGATCACGGACTTGAGCAGCACTGAACTGGTCCCGGAGGTGCGTGAGCTGGAGATGAGCCTGTCCGAGATCGAGAAAGGCGGCTTCCCGCACTTCATGCTCAAGGAGATCTTCGAGCAGCCGCGCACCCTGCGCGCCTCGATGAAGGGCCGTCTCCATCCGGAGCTCGGCACCGTCAAACTCTCCGGCGTGATCGACCACCGCGAGCGCCTGCTCAGTGCGCAGCGCATCGTCATCTGCGCCTGCGGTACCTCGTGGCACGCCGGCCTGATCGGCAAATATATGATTGAGGAACTGACGCGTAAGCCCGTCGAGGTGGAGTATGCCTCCGAGTTCCGCTACCGGCGTCCGGTCATCTCTCCTTCGGACGTGGTGATCGCCATCTCCCAGTCGGGCGAGACGGCCGATACGCTTGCAGCCGTGGAACTGGCCCGCAAGGCGGGCGCCTTCCTCTTCGGCATCTGCAACGTGGTCGGCTCATCCATCGCCCGCGCCACGGATACCGGTTGCTATACCCACATCGGCCCGGAGATCGGCGTGGCTTCCACCAAGGCTTTCACGGCCCAGGTCACGACCCTTTTCCTGATCGCGATGAGCCTGAGCGAGCAGCTCGGCGTCGTCCCGGAGGCCCGCCGCCTCGCCCTGGTCGGGGAGGTGCAGCGCATTCCGGACAAGATCGCCAAGATCCTGGAACACGACGCCCAGATCGCCGACCTGGCGAAAGTCTTCACCTACACCCGCAACTTCCTCTACCTCGGCCGCGGTTACAACTACCCGGCGGCCCTGGAGGGTGCGCTCAAGCTCAAGGAGATCTCCTACATCCACGCCGAAGGCTACCCGGCTGCGGAGATGAAGCACGGGCCGATCGCCCTGATCGACGAGGAGATGCCGGTGGTGGTGATCGCCCCGCGCCGGGGCAACTACGAGAAGATCCTGAGCAATATCCAGGAGGTCAAGGCCCGGGGCGGCCGCATCATCAGCGTGATTACCGAGGGGGACACGGACGTCAAGGCCCTGTCTGACTGGTACTTCGAGATCCCGGACACCGAAGAGTGCTTTGAGCCGGTGCTGTCGATCATCCCGCTGCAGTTGCTGGCCTATCACATCGCCATTGCCAAGGGGCGTGATGTGGATCAGCCCCGCAACCTGGCGAAAAGCGTGACGGTAGAATAATCCCCCCTAATCCAGATAGAGGGCGTGCCGCACCCGCCCGGCGACTTGTTCGCCGCGCAGGCCGCGGAGGATTTCCAGTGCAAAACTGAAGGCATGGCCGGCGGAGCGGCCGGTCACGATGCGTCCGCAGCGTACGGCGGGCGCGGGCGTGAAGACGGCGCCCTTGGCGATGAGGGCGTCCTCGAATCCGTCGAAGCAGGTGAACTCCAATCCGGAAACATCTTCCAGCTGGCTGAGGACCAGCCCCGGGGCGGCGCAGATGGCCGCCACGGTGCCGCCGGCGGCATAGTGCTCCCGCATCAACTTGATCAAGGGCGTGCAGGCCGCGAGGCTCTTGGATCCGGGCATGCCGCCCGGGAAAATCATCACATCATCGGCCGTGGTGCCGGCGTGGTCTGTGTCCAGTTCGGGCAGGAAGGCCTCGGCGCCGAGGGTCACGCCGTGGGAAGATTCGACGAAGGGATCGTCCGTCAGGGCGACCAGGGTGGTATCGACGCCGCCGCGGCGGAGGACGTCATTGGTGGCGAGGGCCTCGACATCTTCGAAACCGTCTGCCAGGAAGATATAGACTCCTTTCATAAACACAAAGATATGCGCAAATGACAGAAATGCAAAATAATTCCTATATTTGTTCAAACACACAACTCCTTATGAAAAGAATGATTCTCCTTCTGACCGGCGTGGCACTCGCCTTGAGCGCCAACGCCCAGGTCTTCAACCATCTTTCCCTGGGTATCGGTGCCGGTCTGGACGGAACCAGTTTCGAATTGGGCGTCCCGCTGGGCGGCCACGTCCAACTCCGCGCCGGTTATGGCACGGCCTTCGGCCTGGGCTACACCCTGTCCGGGAACGATGGCATCCGGCTCCCGGAGCATCCCGATATGGATGACAGCCCGGAGGTCAACGTGCCGCTGAAGCTCAGCCTCGCGCGCAACGATGCCCGCATCCTGTTCAATATCTATCCCTCCAGGCGGGCGGCCTTCCACTTTACTTTCGGAACCTATCTGGGCGCCGGCAGTTTCTTCAAAGGCGAGATTCTCAATCTCCCCAGCGACTACAACAATGTCGGCCTGGAAATGGGGGACTACATCATCAAGGCGAAGAACAATAAGATCCGCACCGAACTCCGCGCTTTCGGTGTGGGCTCCCCGGGCTTCGCCGTCCAACCCTATGCCGGACTCGGCTTCGGCCGCCCCGTCCGGACGGACCGCCGGGTGACCTTCTCTTTCGACCTGGGCGCCGCCTATCAGGGCTTGCCTTCCCTCTGGGCGCTCGGCCGCAAGTCCGATGGCAAGGAAGCCTATGTGGACGTGTCAAACAATAAGGAGATCGATATCAAGGAGGTGGTGGATGAGTACGGCAAGTATATGAACTTCCTGCCCATCATCAACTTCCACCTCTATGTCCGTCTTTTCTAGGCGCCTGGCTCAGAGGTCTTCCGGCAGAACGGGCTCCGCATCGGGATTGATGTAGGGGTCCGTTTCTGTATAGCGGGCGCTCGCTTCGAGCAGCAGGGTGTCCCGCCCGGTGGGCAGCAGGCGGTAGGAAGCGCACTCGGCGGGCACGAGCATCACCTCGCCCTCGCGCAGGGGGAAGTCGAGCTGTCCTCCACCCTCCAGAGGAAGTTGGGCGGTGGCCGCTCCGTGTACGCAGCAGTACAACACAAAGGCAGCTCCCTCCTCGTGGGAGATGGCCAGCGGGGCGGACAGGTGCAGCCGCTCCACCCGCATCCGCGCCGTGTCGATCAGCCGCTCTCCGGAGGGCAGGGGAGCGACGAAGTGGCGATAGTTGATGAAGTCGAGCGCATCCGCAAGCGTGAGTGCCGGATCGAATTCGTCCGGGTGGATTCCCTCGCCCCAGTCGCAGAGGCAGAAATCCATCGGGGAAGATTCCGCGATCTCGAGGATCTCCAGATCGCCCTCCGCGGCGTGCGGGGTGCCGGCGGGGATGTACAGGCACTGTCCGGCGTGGGGAGCGATGATGCCCAGGACCTGCTCTACGCTGCCGTCCAGGCAGCGCGCATAGCATTCGGAGGCGTCGGTGTCGCGCCGGAAGCCGGCCATCAGGCGTGCGTTCTTGCCGGCGCGCAGGACATACCAGAGTTTCTCCTTGCCGAGGAAATCGTAGCGCTGTTCGGCCGTCTCGTCATCGGGATGCACCCGGAGCGGCATCCGGCCGTGTATGTGCAAATGTCTGACACACAAGGGGAACTGACGTCCGTACCAGTTGTACAGATCTTCTCCGACCACGCGGTCGAGGTAGGTGTCCATCACTTCGGAAAGGCTGTTGCCTCCGAGCCAGCCCGAGCGAACCAGCGAGTCGCGATAGCCCAGGTCTGCCAATTTGAACTCCTCCGTTCCCCAGGGATACTCGTCCTGCAGGGAACAGAAGGTGAATGGATACAATTTCTTCTCTTCTTCCATGACTGCAAAAATAACAAAAAAGCCTTATCTTTGCCCTACGGTTAGAACGATTCCCATGAAACAGAAACTCCATCCAGGTACCCTTTGTGTCCAGGCAGGCTATGATCCGGCCAACGGGGAGCCCCGGCAGATGCCGATCATCCAGAGCACGACCTTCAAATACACGACCAGCGAGCAGATGGGCCGCCTGTTCGACCTCGAGGAGGCCGGATATTTCTATACGCGGCTCCAGAACCCGACCAACGACCGCGTGGCAGCCCGGCTGGCGGCTCTGGAAGGGGGTGTGGCGGCAATGTTGACTTCCTCCGGACAGGCCGCCAACTTCTTCGCCTGCTTCAATATCTGTGAGGCGGGGGACCATATGATCAGCACCGCGGCCATCTACGGCGGCACCTTCAACCTCTTCGGAGTCACCTTCCCCAAGATGGGCATCGAGGTGACTTTCATCGACCAGAACGCTTCCGACGAGGAGATCGAGGCGGCCTTCCGGCCCAATACCAAGTTGGTCTTCGGGGAGACCCTGACCAATCCGGGGGTGCGCGTACTCGATATCGAGCGCCTCGCCCGCATCGCCCACGCCCACGGCGTGCCCCTCATCGTGGACAACACCTTCCCGACGCCCGTGAACTGCCGCCCCATCGAATTCGGGGCCGACATCGTCACGCATTCCACCACCAAATATCTCGACGGTCACGGCACCACCGTGGGTGGCGCCATCATCGACAGCGGCAACTTCGACTGGGAGGCCCATGCCGAGAAGTTCCCCGGCCTGTGCACGCCGGACGCGTCCTACCACGGCCTTACCTATACCCGGAAATTCGGGAAACTCGCCTACATCACCAAGGCCACCAGCCAACTGATGCGTGACCTGGGCTCCATCCAGGCGCCCCAGAATGCCTTCTACCTCAATCTCGGCATCCAGACCCTCGCCGTCCGGGTGAAGCATATCTGCGAATCCGCCCGCCAGGTGGCCCGCTTCCTGCACGACCATCCGGCCGTGAAATGGATTTGCTATCCCGACCTGCCCGATGATCCCGACCACGCCCTGGCGCAAAAATATCTGCCCGAGGGTTCCTGCGGGGTGATGGCCTTCGCCATCAAGGGCGACCGCGCCGCGGCCGAACGTTTTATGGACAGTCTGCGGCTGGTCACGATTGAAACCCACGTGGCGGACTGCTACAGTTGCATCCTGCACCCCGCTTCACACACCCACCGGCAACTCAGCGACGAGCAGCTGCGGGAGGCAGGCGTGGATCCGGAACTGATGCGCCTGAGTATCGGATTGGAGGATGTCCGGGATATTATCGGGGATCTCTCGCAGGCGCTGCAAGCAGCGAAATGATCCCACCGATGGCCCCCACGCCGAGGACCGTCCAGATCACATCCCGAACTTGCAAGACCACAGGATATGCCTGGAGGAAGAATCCTCCGGGCATTTTTACGAAGCCGAAGCGCTGCTGGAGCAGGGCGAGGCCCGCGCCGACCACCAAGCCCGCGGCCAGTCCGGCGAGGGAGGTCAGCGCCCCCTCCCAGATGAAGATGCGCCGCACGAGCGCATCGGTGGCGCCGAGGGCGCGCAGGGTCTGCATGTCTTCGCGTTTGGCGATGCTGAGCATTGACAGGGAGCCGAAGATATTGGTGGCGATGATGATGACCACGAACAGCAGGATCAGGTAGATGGCCAGTTTCTCATAGCGCATCATTTTGTAGAGGGCGGGATTCTGCTGATAGCGGTCCAGCACCCGATAATCCGGACCCAGCGATTCCTGCAGCGAACGGACCAGTCGGGCGTCAGCGTCGCCGGCGGTACGCAATTCCAGTGCACTGACCTCCCCGTCCTTCAGACCGAGCAGGGCGCGCATCTGTTCGATCGGGACGATGACCAGGCGTTCGTCCTCGTCGGCATTGACACTGATCAGGCTGGCGGCTTTGAGTTTGACGCTGCCCAGCGCGGAGGCGGGGCCGGCCAGCGGGATGCGGGCGCCCCGGCGCGGGTAGTAGAGGACCAGCGGGTCCACGAAATTCGTCCGGATGCCCAGGTTGGCGGCCAGGGTCAGGCCCACCGCCGCCTGCGGAAGTTCGCCTGCGTGCAGGGAGAACGTCCCGTCGACCACGTGGGAGGCGAGCCGGGACTCCTGCTCATAGACTTCGTCCACGCCCTTGGCGCGGGCCAGTTCCTGCCGGCCGCCGTAGCCGAGGAAGACTTCTTCTTCCACCACGCTGCAGATCTGCGCGATGCGCGCATCGTCCAGCAGGGCCTCGAAGGCAGGTCCCTCGGGGACGAAGAACTTCCCCCGGGCGGGGCTGATCAGGATATCGGGATCCAGGTCGGAGAGATTGTCCCGGATGACGCGGTCGAACCCGTTATAAACGGACAGGATGAGGATCAGCGCCGCGGTGCCGATGGCCATTCCGATGGCGCTGATGGTCGATATCACGTGGATGATCCCCAGCGACTTCTTCGCAACCAGGTACCTGCGCGCGATATAAAGGTCCAGTCTCAATTATTTCTTGAGGAGTTCCTCGATGTGTTCGGCGTAGTCCAGGGTCGTGTCCAGGAAGAAATCCAACTCCGGCACGATCCGGAGCTGGGAGGCAACCTTGCGGCCGAGTTCGCCGCGCAGGGCGCGCTTGTTCTCCTCCAGGGTCTGCATCGCCTGGGGGGCGCCGGCGGAGGGGAAGATGCTCACGAAGACCTTCGCGATACTCAGGTCGGGACTGATGCGGACCTCGCTGACGGTGACCATACAGCCGCCGAAGAAGGCCATCCCCTTGCTGCGGATGATCTCGGAGAGGTCGCGCTGCAGTTCGCGGGCGACCTTGAGCTGACGGGTGCTGGCGGGTTTATCCATTGACTTTGATGATGAAATAGTCTTTCTTGCCCTTCTGGGCGAGGATGTACTTGCCGTCAACGATGTCTGCCTCGGACAGTTGGTAGTTGATGTCGCCAACCTTGTCCTTGTTGAGGCTGAATCCGTTCTGCTGGATCATCTTGCGGGCTTCGCCCTTGGAGGGGAAGATCCCGGTGCGGATCGCCAGGGCGTCGAGCAGGCCGAGGGGCAGCTCCGAGCGGTCGATATCGAAGGTCGGAACACCGTCGAATACGGCGAGGAAGGTGCGCTCGTCGAGTTTGCGCAGATCCTCGGAGGTGGACTTGCCGAAGAGCATCTGCGAGGCGCGCACGGCATTCTCGTACTCCTGCTCGCCGTGGACCATGATGGTCACCTCGCGGGCGAGCAGCCGCTGGAGCTCGCGCCGTTCGGGGGCGAGGCGGTGGGCGGCGATGGCGTTCTCGATGGTCTCGCGGTCGAGCATCGTGAAGATCCTGATAAAGCGCTCGGCGTCTTCGTCGCTGACATTGAGCCAGAACTGGAAGAACTGGTAGGGGGAGGTGCGCTCCGGATCAAGCCATACATTGCCCTTTTCGGTCTTGCCGAATTTGGTGCCGTCCGCCTTCTTGATGAGCGGGCAGGTGAGGGCGAAGGCTTCGCCGCCGTCCATGCGGCGGATCAGCTCGCTGCCGGTGGTGATGTTGCCCCACTGGTCGGAGCCGCCGAGCTGCAGCACGCAGCCCTTGTTCTTCCACAGCCAGTAGAAATCATAGCCCTGCATCAGCTGGTAGCTGAATTCGGTGAAGGACATCCCTTCGCGCGATTCGCTGGAGAGGCGCTTCTTGACGGAGTCCTTGGCCATCATATAGTTGACGGTGATGTGCTTGCCGATGTCGCGGATGAAATTGATGAAAGTGTAGTCCTTCATCCAGTCGTAGTTGTTGACGAGTTCCGCTTTGTTGGGGGCGTCGGAGTCGAAGTCGAGGAAACGACCCAGCTGGGCCTTGATGCCGGCGACATTATGGGCGAGGGTCTCCTCGTCCAGCAGGTTGCGCTCCTGGGACTTCATCGAGGGGTCGCCGATCATGCCGGTGGCGCCGCCGATCAAGGCGATCGGCTTGTGCCCGCAACGCTGGAAGTGCTTGAGTATCATTACGCTCACCAAGTGCCCGATGTGCAGGGAGTCGGCCGTGGGGTCGATGCCCACGTAAGCGGCCTGCGGGCCTTCCATCAGTTTCTCTTCCGTACCGGGCATAATGTCCTGGATCATGCCCCGCCATTTCAGCTCTTCTACAAAATTCTTCATCGAATACAATCTTATAAGCCTGCAAATTTAGTTATTATTTAGTAATTTTGCGATTCGAAATCAATCTATGCAGAATATGAGAAAGAAAATCGTTGCAGGCAACTGGAAGATGAATACGACCAGACCTGATGGTATCGAACTGGCAAAGGCCGTGGCCGAGCGCGCCGCGGAAGTCCCCGAAGGCGTCGGCCTGATTATCGCTCCGCCCTTCACTCACCTGTGCTGCTGCGGCAAGCAGCTCGCAGGCACCAAGGTAGAACTCGCCGCCCAGAACTGCGCCGACCACGCCAAGGGTGCCTACACCGGCGAGATTTCCGCCGACATGCTCAAAGCCGTCGGCTGCCAGTGGACCATTCTCGGCCACTCCGAGCGCCGTCAGTACTACGGCGAGACCGATGAGAAACTCGTCGAGAAAGTCAAGCTCGCCCTTGCCGCCGGACTCGGCGTGATCCTGTGCGTCGGCGAAAACCTCGACGAGCGCAAGGCCGGCAAGCATTTCGACGTCTGCACCACCCAGATCGAGAACGTCCTCTTCAACTTCACCGCCGAGGACCTCGCGAAGATCGTCATTGCCTACGAGCCCGTCTGGGCCATCGGCACCGGCGAGACGGCCACCCCGGAGCAGGCCGAAGAGATCCACGCCCACATCCGCAGCGTGCTCGCCGCGCACTTCGGTGCGGCCCTTGCCGAGGAGGTGACGATCCTCTATGGCGGCTCCTGCAAGCCGTCCAATGCGAAGGAACTCTTTGCTCAGAAGGACATCGACGGCGGTCTGATCGGCGGCGCTTCCCTCAAGGCCGGCGACTTCATCCAGATCGCCCTCTCATTCTAGGATGCGCATACACAGGCCGATCTTGCCTGTGTCGCTCCAGAGCCAGAATTGATCACCCTCGATGCGTATCACCTCGAGGGTGAGATTTTTTCGTGTCAGCACGTCCCGTTCCGTGGTCCACACCAGGTCTGCGAGGACGGTCTGCCCCAGGGCGGAAGGCAGTTGGACAAAGGTGGCCACGAAGAAGTCGGACATGTTGTCGGTATGGGCCCGGAACTCCCTCAGGTCCCGGCTGAAAGCCAGCTGGCAGGTAGCCGGATCATAGATGAAGGGGATGTCGCGCCCGACCATCAGGCGTACGCCCTCGTTCTCACTGAATGCGGTCCGCATCCGCTGGTCGGCACAGGCGGACAGCAGCAGGACGGCGAACAGGATCGGCAGTATGCTGGGACGGGGGAGGCTCATTGGACGGTGATTTCTTTGTAGATGGTTTCGATGTTGCCGTCGGTATGGAGGATCCGGGCGGCGAGCAGGCCGCTTTGGCGCAGGGTATAGTTGCCGTCCGCCTCGGGGGCGATCCGCACACCGTTGAGCGACCACTGGATTTCTTGTACCTGGGTGGCATTGAAGACACGCAGGGGGATTTTGCTCCCGGAGGGGAAACTGCCGTCCAGATTGCGCTGCGTGTTGTTGAGGTAGATATAGGGGTAGGTGCCTTCCCGGTAGACCTTGGTCACGATCCGGGTGGCGACCGAAAAACTGCCGAGATCGGCGGTATGCACCTGCACGGTCACGTTATAGCCGGTCTTGGGCTGCAATCCCTCCAGGGTTCCGCTGATCTCCCCAGGGCCTAGTTCCAGGGTGCCGCCATCCTCCCCGCCGTCACTCCAGCTGATGGTGTAGCCGCTGATCCGGAGGAGTGCATCCGAAGCCTTCCAGCGGATCACGGCGGCATCTTGGTAGATGGAGAATTCGGCGAAGCGGAGGGGCTCGATCACATCGAACGATACGCTCCCGTCCGCCTCGGAACAAATGTCGGTGAGGGCCAGGCCCACGGGGAGACCGTCCCAGGTGCGGAACGGTGCCGGGGTGTCGGAACTGAAGCGGTCCCGGCCGTCCAGGGCAAAGGGGATTCCTTCCGCCGTCCTGGCCTCCGGATCGGCGGGAACCAGGCGGGCGCAGAGATGGTCGGGATTGTTGTTGATGGCATTCAGTTTCCAGCGCTCGCGGGCGGTCAGTTCCCGGTCCTGGCGCACATCAAAGCCGGACAGGTTGTCCGAGCGGTCGATGTGGGAGACGTAGAGGGCGCCGTCCAGGCATTCGAAAAGGAAGAACTCATCCTCGTTCCCGGTCTTGAGGTAGCGCCGCCCCTTGTCCAGGGGTTCGAGCCGCCATTGGCCCGGGGCAAGATCCTCGCTGCGCCCGAGGCCCAGCAGTTCGTATTCCAGGGCGCCGAACTCGGGGGGAATCTTCTTGAGGCAGCCCTCGTCCATGATCGAGAAGCCCCAGCGGCCCGGGCTGCGGCCGCCGCTGTCCTCCCCGTCCTGGTCATAGAAATCGGGCAGGCCGAGAGCGTGGCCGAATTCGTGCCGGAAGATGCCCGGGAGCCCTTCCGGGCAGGCGGCGAAGACATCGATGCGCTTGCCCCGGATATCGAGGGTGCCGCCCTGCTCGGACAGACGGGCGTTTTGCGGCCAGATATCGGATTCCTCTCCGCTGTCGTTTTCGCCGGGGCCGGCGGTCAGCAGATAGACGACGTCCACGGAACCGTCGGAATCGTTGTCGTAGAGGCTGAAATTGATGTTTCCCTGCTGCTGGGTGCAGGCTTCGCGGACGGCATCCGCCAGGTGGATATCTTTGCGGTCGGGGAGGTTGGCGCCGTACCAGGCCGTTTCGTGGGAGAGGGTGGTGATCTCGGCGAGGGTGAATTCGAAAGTGGTCTGCCCGCCGTACTGCCGGTTGAAATAGGCTTCCGCTTGCCGGACGGCTTCAGAGAGTTGTGCAGGCGTGGCGCTGAAAGCCCTGTCCTGGAATTCGACGGGCAGGACGATCATCCGGAACACGGACAACAATAGGCTCAGGCTCAGCATAGCAAAGATAAAGGTACGCAGAAATACGCAAAAAAGCAAAGAGCCGGCAACCTCTCGGCTCGCCGACTCTTAGACGTGTACTAAAACCTAAACCTACAACATAGATGCAGGGGGGGGCAATAACGTTGCAAGAAAAATAAAAAAATTATTCCTTGGCTGCTTCCACGGAAACTTTGCGGAATTCCTTCAGGTCCTTCATCAGGTCGAGGGCTGCTTTGCGGGCGCGGGCGCCGGCGGCCTTGTTGCCCTTGGCAACCTGGGCATCCGCGTTGACTTTGAAGAACTCCATTTTCTCCTCGATTTTCTTTACAAGATCTTTCATGGTGTTGTTATTTTAATGTTAAAAAGGATAACTGCTTAATTTTCGGCAAGATAAAAAAGAAATGATACAAAAGCAAATTTTTATTCACTTTTCTGCTTTGTATTCAACTGGTTCATAGCCTTGTCGATACCGACGAAACACCACGTTCTGACCCCCGAGATGATGGTTTTGGCGATTTCGGGGATCAAGCTTTGCTCTTCTTCGGGAAAATTACCCAGGACATAGTCAATTTGTTGCCCTTGTGCGAAATCGTGTCCGATGCCTACCCGCAGTCGCGCCCAGTCCTGGCTCTCAAGCATTTCCTGGATGTTCGACAGGCCGTTGTGGCCGCCGTCGCTGCCGGAGCGGCGCAGCCTCAAACTGCCGAACGGGAGGTTGATGTCGTCGCAGATGACCAGCAGCCGGTCCTTCGGGAGGTCCAGTTTCTGCAACCAGTAGCGGACGGCATTTCCGCTGAGGTTCATATAGGTCGAGGGCTTGAGCAGATGGATTTCGCGTCCTTTGTCGTGGACGACGGCCTGGTCGCCGTAGCGGCCGGGCTCGAAAACGACATTGGATGCCTGAGCCCAGGCATCCAATATCATAAAGCCGATGTTGTGTCTGCTTGCGGCGTACTCGGCACCGATGTTGCCGAGGCCGACCACGAGAAAACACTTGTCCGTCACGGCCGGGTCGGGTTTACTCCTCCGAAGCAGCCGCAGTAACATTGCGCGTGGTCTTGACGCCGCAGATGATCATATCCTTGTCGGAGACGACGGCAACATTGTCCAGCTGGATGTCGCCGGCCTTGATGCGCTTGTCCAGACCGAGCGGAGTGATGTCCACGGTCACCTCGTCGGGGAGGTCCTTCATCAGGGCGCACACGCGGATGGCGCGGGCGTTCTGATAGAACTTACCACCCTGCTGCACACCCTTGGCGTGGCCGGTGATCACGAGGGGAACGCTGATGGCGATGGGCTTCTGCTCATTGACGGCGAGGAAATCGACGTGCAGGCAGACGTCCGTGACAGGATGCCACTGGAGTTCGTGGAGGATGGCGGTCTGCGCCTTGCCACCATCAAGGACGAGGTCCACGATGTACGACTTCGGCGTGTCGGTAAGGGCTTTCAGCTCCTTGGCGTTCACGGTGAAGAGGATGTTCTCCATGCCCGGGCCGTAGAGGTTGCAGGGCACGAGGCCTTCGCGGCGGAATGCTTTGATGACCGCTTTGTTGCCAACCTTGCGGGTCTGGCCTTTCAGTTCAAAATGTTGCATTGTTTTGTTTGTTAAAATGTGTTACTCAATTTGGGACGAACCCAAATCCCATTGCACCAAAACCGCTGACCGGTTTTAAAAATGCGCGCAAAGATAAGCAGATTTCCGAAATCTACAAAATGTTTTTCAAACACTTACGCAGGCTGTCCGTCCAGTAGGGGATCGTCAGGGAGGGGAAAGTCTGCTTGATCCTGGTCTTGTCGAGGACGGAATAGGCGGGGCGCCGGACCGGACTGGGGAACTCGTCGCTGTGGCAGGGGCGGATCTCGCAGCCGAGGCGCCGGTCTTCGGGACGGATCGCGTCGGCTTCCCGGGCGATGCTCTTGGCGAAATCGAACCAGCTGCAGACGCCTTCGTTGCTGAAGTGATAGATGCCTGTCCGCTCACGGAAATCGGACAGGATCCCGAGGATGGCCGCCGCCAGGTCGCCGGCATAGGTGGGGGTGCCACACTGGTCGAAGACCACGTTGAGTTGCGGCCTGGAAGCCGTCAGGTTCAACATCGTGCGCACGAAATTCTTGCCGAACTCGCTATAGAGCCAGGCGGTGCGCAGAATTACGCTCCGGCAGCCCGAAGCCAGAACGGCCTGCTCGCCGTGGAGTTTAGTCAGTCCATAGACACCCGTGGGGGAGAGAGGAAGGTCTTCTCCGCAGGGCGTATTGAACCGTTCGCCGCCGAAGACGTAGTCTGTGCTGATGTGGACCAGCAGGCCGCCGGAGCGGCGCATCTCGCAGGCGAGGATTTCCGGGGCGCGGGCGTTGAGGCGTTCGGCGAGCTCCGCCTGCGTCTCGGCGGCATCCACGTTGGTGAAGGCCGCGCAGTTGACGATGATGTCCACCGCCTCTTCCACGACCATCGCGTGCACGGCGTCGGGATCCGTGATATCGAGGGCGCGGGTGGAAGTATCCACCGCCGCTCCGCCGGCGAGCCGCCGGAGCATCGCCACGGCTTCCTCCGAAGCCTGGTTGATATCGGTGAAGATGAAACGGGCGTCCGGCCCCGGGCAGGAACCCGTGGCGGCGAGCAGCCGCATTTCGTTGCCGAGCTGCCCGTTGGCGCCGGTGACCAGGATATTCATAAATCAGGTATATTCAAACTCGATCGGGGTGTCCGCCAGGCAGGCGCGGATGCGATCCTTTTCGCTGAGGATCATCCGCTCCGCCGGGACCTGCCAGTCGATGCCGAGGGCGGGGTCCAGCAACTGGATGCCGGCATCCGCCTCGGGGTGGTAGAATTCATCGCATTTGTATTGGAAGACAGCCACCTCACTGAGGACGGCGAAGCCGTGGGCAAAGCCCTTCGGGATGAAGAACTGCCGGTGGTTGTCCTCCGAGAGTTCGGTGGCCACGTGCTTCCCGAAGGTGGGTGAGCCCTTGCGCAGGTCGACCGCGACGTCGAGCACCTTCCCCCGGACGCAGCGCACCAGTTTGCTCTGCGCGAAGGGCGGCCGCTGGAAATGCAGGCCGCGGACCACACCGTAGCAGGACATCGATTCGTTGTCCTGCACGAAACGTACATCGTAACCCAGGACGGGGGCCACCTGCTGCTCGAACTCCCGGCGGGAGAAACTCTCGAAGAAGTAGCCCCGGGCATCCCGGAAGACGCGCGGCTCAATGATGAGCACGCCTTTGATATCGGTTTTGATGACTTCCATTACCTGCGGCGTTGTTTTTCGTCCTCGATGCATTTGAGCAGGTACTGCCCATATTGGTTCTTGAGCATCGGACGTGCAAGTTCGCGCATCCGCGCTTCGTCGATCCAGCCGCGGTGGTAGGCGATGCCTTCCAGGCAGGCGATCTTGAGCCCCTGGCGCTTCTCGATGACCTCCACGAAGATGGAGGCCTCGGCGAGGCTGTCGTGGGTGCCGGTGTCCAGCCAGGCGAAGCCGCGGCCCAGGGTCTGGACCTTCAATTCCCGGTCGGAGAGGAACTGCTGGTTCACGCTCGTGATCTCCAGTTCGCCGCGCGGGGAGGGTTTGATCTGCTTGGCCACGTCCACCACTTTGTTGGGATAGAAATACAGGCCGACCACGGCGTAGTTGCTCTTGGGCTCCTTCGGCTTCTCTTCGATGGACAGACAGTTGCCCTCCGCGTCGATTTCCGCCACGCCGTAGCGCTCCGGATCGTCCACCCAGTAGCCGAAGACCGTGGCCTTGGCATCCTGCTCGGCGGCGCGGACCGCCTCCTTGAGGAGCGGGGTGAAATTGTTGCCGTGGAAGATGTTGTCCCCCAGGACCAGGCACACGCAGTCATCGCCGATGAACTCCTCGCCGATGAGGAAGGCCTGGGCGAGGCCGTCCGGAGAGGGTTGCTCCGCATAGGAGAAATGTACGCCATAGTCGGAGCCGTCGCCCAGCAGACGTTTGAAGCCCGGGAGGTCCTGCGGGGTGCTGATGACCAGGATGTCGCGTATGCCCGCGAGCATCAGCACGCTGATGGGATAATAGACCATCGGCTTGTCGTAGATGGGCAGCAACTGTTTGCTGACTCCTTTCGTGATCGGGTAGAGCCGGGTGCCGGAGCCGCCGGCAAGGACGATGCCTTTCATATGGGTAAACGTGATGTTTTCGCACAAAATTACAAAAACTTTTCCGCTTGGGTAGTTATTTCGCGCAGTTTGTTTAATTTTGCCGTCGATGAGACGGATCAAGGCATACATCCTCGTGCTCGCCGCAGTGCTTCTGTCGGCCTGCAACGGTTTCGACATCCCCCACAAAGGGCCTTTCAAGCAGGTCCTCATTTATTACGCCCTGGGCTATAACAACCTCTATTACCAGCTGGGGCTGGATTATGAAGAGATCGGCGAAGGGATCCTCCCCTCCCTGTCCTCCGACAAGGCCATCGTCGCCTACTGCCACCTCTCCGACGGAGCCGATTACGTCACTCCCAACGACCCGGTCTTGGTCCGGATTTATCGCGGCGCCCGCGGCCAGACGGTCATGGACACCGTGAAAGTCTATGAGGGCATTGCCCGGCCGGCCTCCAAAGAGGCGGTCCGTTCTGCGTTGGAGGATATTCAGCAGATGTATCCTTCAGAGCATTACGGGATGCTGGTTTCCTCCCACGGAACAGGCTGGCTCCCGGCTGATTACGAGTCCTATACCGAGTCTTCATACCTCCGTTCCCGGGCCGTGGAGCCGGAGCGGCAATGGCCGCCGACCAAGGCGCTCGCCAACCAGTATTCCGGTACGGGTTCGCGCATCCGGGTCAATTGGATGGATGTTTCCGATTTCGCCCAGGCCATCCCGATGAAACTGGATTATCTGATCCTCGATGCCTGCCTGATGGGGGCGGTCGAGGTGGCCTGGATGTTCAAGGATATCTGCGACTACCTGGTGGTATCGCCGACCGAGGTGATGGATACCGGGATGATTTACAAGACTTTGTCCTGGGATATGCTCAGCGGCCCGGAGGCGGACCTGCGGACCTATTGCCAGGAGTATTTCGATTTCTATGACTCCCAGAGCGGCAGTTATCGCTCCGCCACCATCGCCCTGGTGGACTGCTCGGCATTGGGTGATCTGGCAGATGCTTTCGCCCGGATTCTCTCCGCCCATCGCAACGCGCTAGTGCCCGGTCTGATCAAGACGGTTCAGCGATATTATTACAATTCCAGTCCGTATCGATGCTTCTATGACTTGCGGGATCTCTGCGTGCAGTTAGGCGCTTCGCAGAGCGAACTCGCAACCCTGGATGAGGCCCTCTCCCGCTGTGTGCTCTACCACGCCGAGACCCCCACTTTCTTCGACCTTCCGCTGGAGCGCTGCTGCGGTCTGTCGGTCTATATCCCGGAGACTGTCCGACCCCGCCTCAATGCGTTCTATAAGCAGTTCGATTGGAACGACAGGGTCCGGCTGCTGCCATAATTTCTTTTTGGCAAATTCCCTTTTTGTGCGTATCTTTGTGCTGGCATTCCGTCCTGGATAGGACGGGTGCATCAGGATTTACAACATCGGCTCTTGGATAGGAGCACAGTTGTCGCCGGGAGGTCCCCGCAAATCCGAATTCAGCCCGGCATTCCGTCCCGGAAGGCCGGGGAGTGGAAGATATTTCCTCAATCGTGTCACCAAATCTTTTAGAACCGTCTCCGGAAGGCCTGCACTGGTACGCCCTCAAGGTTTTTTTCAACCGGGTGATTTACCTGCAATCCCTGCTTGCTCCGGCGGGTTATGAAACCTATGTCCCGCTCCACACCGTGGAGCAATTCGACAAGGGGCAGCTGATCTATGTCGAGAAGCAGCTGATCCCCTCGTTGATGTTCGTGCGCTGTCCCGAGCAGTGGCTGATCGATTTCAAGCGGGATCACAATGAGGATTTCATGTATTACACCGATCCCGATACCCGCAAGCCGGGACCTATCCGGGACGAAGAGATGCGTTCTTTCATCCTCGTCACCTCCGCTGATGCGGGACGCAATGTCAAGTATTTCGGGGCGGACGCTCCCGAATATCACACGGGCGACCGCGTCCGCGTGACCGGCGGCATCTACAAAGGTGCCGAAGGCTATATCAAACGCATCAAAAAAGACCGCAAACTTGTCGTTTCCGTGACCGGAATCGCCGTGGTGGCGGTCAGTTACATCCACCCCAGTTACCTGGAAAAGATTGATTAAGTGAAAAGAGCCGTTTTGATCTTCCTGCTCACCTGTCTGTCAGGTTGGGTCGCCCGCGCGCAGTTCGCCGACAGCAGCACCGGGCTTCTGCAGATGCCCACGGCCGAGATGCAGCCGGACGGGACGTTCATGATCACCAACAACTATCTGAACAAGCATTCCCTGTCCTCCTCCGGCTGGGGCTACGACACCTTCCAGTACGGCTTCGCCATCACCTTTTGGAGCCGGCTGGAACTCGGCTATGTCTGCACGATTTTCGATGGCAAACGCAAGCCGAATCCCTCCTGGCGGGACAAGGTAATGTTCAACCAGGACCGGCATTTCACGGGGCGATTCCAACTGTTGAAAGAAGGGGAATTCGGCCTGAAATGGATGCCCGCCCTGGTCGTGGGTATCAGCGACCCCACCACCGGCGCGCGGGGAGGGAACTACATCACTGCGGACGTTTCCAAAGGTGGAAACGCTTTCTTCAACCGCAATTTTGCGGTGATGTCCAAGCATCTGTCCACCGGCTGGGGCCGGGTGGGCCTGCACGCCGGCTACCAGTTCAACTGGCGCAAGGACTATCCGATCAACGGCCCCTGTGCCGGCTTGACCTGGCGTCCGGTCTGGCTTCAGGACCGCTGGATTCTGGACCACATCGACCTGATCGCCGAATATGACTCCCGCACACCCAACGTAGGTTGCATCATCTCCATCTGGGACAACCGCTTCGAGGGGATGTTCGAGTGGCAGAACTTCAAGTGGATCAACTTCGGTCTCCGCTTCAAGGTGGGGTTGCTGAAATAATCGATGACAGAATATCAATCAATACTTAACTAATTAATTCAAAATTATTATGGAACTGCAAGAATTTGTCAATCATTTTGCGGAACAATTCGAGGAGACTGAAGCAGCTGCCTTCACCCCGGAGACCATTTTCCGGGATCTGGATGAATGGTCCTCCCTGATCAGCCTGTCCGTTATCGCTATGGTGGATGAGGAGTATGGCATTGCCTTGAAGGGCGCGGATATGCGGGAAGCCGAGACCATCCAGGATCTTTTCAATATCGTCCAAGCTAAACTGGCCTGATGGGATACAATCCTTTCTCCCTGGAGGGGAAGACCATCTTGGTGACGGGGGCAGCCGGTGGTATCGGCCGCGCCACCTCGATTGAGTGTGCCAAATTGGGCGCGACGCTGATCTTGACGGATATCCGGGAGGATGCCCTCCGGGAAACGGCTGCTCTTCTGGAGCAGACAGGTCGCTCTCATCAGACGGTGCTAGCCGACTTGACGGATCCTGCCGGCCTCTCGGCCCTGGTCGAGACTTCACCGCAACTGGATGGACTTGTCTGTAATGCAGGTGTGATGAGACTGACTCCCGTTCCTTTCATCAAAGAAGAGGAACTCCTTCGCGTCCAGCAGATCAATCTGAATGCCCCCATCCTGCTGACCAAATCGCTCTTGCGTAAGAAAAAAATCAATAAGGGCGGATCCATTGTGCTGACCGCATCCGCTGCCGGTGTATATCGGGTCTCCCTCGGAAATGCAATCTACGCGACGACCAAGTGCGGAATTGATGCTTTTATGCGAACGGTTGCGCTGGAGTTGGGCCCAAAGGGAATCCGGTGCAATACGGTTAATCCCGGGATGGTTGAAACGGGCCTGATCGGAGGCTTTACCGAAGAGGAAAAGCAGCAGGAGATGCGCAACTATCCCCTGGGGCGTTTCGCTCAACCGCAAGATATCGCTTTGGGGATCGCCTATCTTCTTTCGGATGCCTCTTCTTTCGTGACGGGTACGGCGCTGAAGATCGACGGCGGAATGACATTGAGTTAGCCTATGAAACTCCTTGAGAACAAAATAGCCTTGATCACCGGCGCGGGCCGGGGGATCGGGCGGGTGATTGCCGAGCAATTCGCCGCAGACGGTGCCATCGTCTATGTCAACGACCTCCAGCCGGGGGATATGCCCGGATGGGCCGAAGAATGCGCCCGGCGCAATGGCACCCGGGTCGTCCCCGTGTGTTTCGACGTGACGGATACGGCAGCGCTGAAAGCGGGCCTGATGGGTATCTACAAGGCCGAGGGCCGCATCGACGTGGTGGTCAACAATGCGGCCATCATCCAGAACCAGAAACTCGGGATGGTGACCAAGCCCCTGCTGGAAAAGATGTTCAGTGTCAACGTGTTCGCCGTGATCGATATGATCCAGCTCGCCGCGCGCCTGATGGCCCGCACGGGCGGGGGGAGCATCGTCAACATCGCCTCCATCACTGGCGTGGTCGGTTCGCCCGGACAGGTGGCCTATTCGTCCACCAAGGGCGCCGTGATCGCCCTTACCAAATCGGCGGCCAAGGAACTCTCCCCGCAGCAGATCCGCGTGAACGCCGTCGCGCCCGGCATCATCAAGACCGAGCGTTTCGAAGAACTCTACGAGGCCTCCGGCGACAAGATCGACCAGCGGATCAGCCGCATCGCCCTGGGACGGCTCGGCACGCCGCAGGATGTTGCCAATGCCGTGTCCTTCCTGGCCTCCGACCGGGCTTCCTATATCAGCGGCCACATCCTCGGGGTGGATGGCTGCGCTTCTATCTAAGTCTGTATGTTCCTGGACCTTGATAAAAAAGACCGTACTGCTCTTGCTGTCATTGACGACAGCGGAGAGCAGTTGAGTTACGGGGAGATCTGTGATTTCTCTGCGGAATTCGGCACGCAGCTTCCCACCCGTTCGCTGATCTTCTTGCTGGCTGAAAACCGGATCGGCTCGCTGCTGGGCTACACCGCCTCGCTGTCGAACCGGATCGTGCCGTTGATTCTGAGTGCGAAGACGGAAGCCGGGTTGTATGAGCATTTGCGCGACCTTTATCGGCCGGCCTATCTCTGGGCGCCGGAGGGGATGGATTTTCCCTACGAAATCGTTTTCCGTGCCCACGGTTATGTGCTGCGCAAAACCGGTTTCGGGAGCGCGCCCCTGTACGGGGATCTCTCGATGTTGTTGCCGACTTCCGGCTCGACCGGGAGTCCGAAACTGGTGCGTCACAGCTATCGCAACATCGAGGCCAACGCCGACAATGTGCGCCGCATGTTCGGTCTGACCGCAGACGAGCGCGCAATGGCGGTCCTCCCGATGCACTACACGATGGGCTTGTCGGTAATCTCTTCCCACCTGCTTGCCGGTGCGACCATTCTGCTCTCGGGCCGCTCGCTGCTCGACCGCGGCTTCTGGGCCATGCTCAAAGAGGCGACCAGTTTCACGGGCGTGCCGTACAGCTACGAACTGCTGATGAAAATGCGCTTTACGCGGATGGATCTTCCGAAGCTGCGTATCATCACGCAGGGCGGAGGCAAACTGACTCCTGAGATGTTCCGTACGCTGGCGGAGTATGCCCGCGACAAGGGCAAGCAGTTTGTCGCGACTTACGGGCAGTCGGAGTGCACGGCCCGCATGGCCTATCTGCCGGCGGAACTCGCTTTGGAGAAGACCTGCAGCATCGGCTTCGCCGAGCCCGGTGGGCAGCTCTCCATCGTGGACGCCGACGGCGTCGAGACCTTTGAAGGAGAAGCGAGCGGCGAGATGGTCTATCGCGGCGAGAATGTGACCCTGGGCTATGCCTATGGTCCGGAGGACCTGCTCAAGGGCGACGAGAACCACGGTGTCCGCTACACGGGCGACCTGGCCCGCCGCGACGCCGACGGCTGCTATTTCATCATCGGGCGCTTGGGGAGGTTCCTGAAGATTTTCGGTCTGCGTATCGGGCTGGACGAGGTGGAGAACTTGATCCGGCAGGAGTATAAGGCCGATTGCTATTGCAAGGGGGATGACGAGCGTCTGGTCGTGCTGGTCACGGACCCTGCCCTGGTGGAAGTGCTCCCTGCTTTCATCGAAGACAAGACCCATCTTTTTCACAAAAATATCGAAGTCCGGCTTGTGGATGCCATCCTGCGCAACGAGGCCGGCAAAGTAATCAACCAATAAGAATGAGCAATCTTGAACAATTGAACAGCATCTTCTGCGAAGTTTTCTCCGTGGATGCAGAGGCCCTCGGGGCCGGTTTTGACAATAAAAGCGTGTCCGGCTGGGACAGTGTCCGCCAGTTGAGTCTGACCAGCAGCGTTGAAGACACATTCGACATCATGCTCGATCCGGAAGACATCCTCGAGTTTACCTCTTACGAAAACGCCAAGGCGATCCTGGCCAAATACGATATCGAACTGTAATGGCGCTCTGGGAAATCAAGAACGTGGCCGTCCGGGGCGTTACGGGGACCGTTCCCGCCCACGCTGTCAAGACGGCGGATTTCGATATCTTCACGCCGGAAGAAGCTGAGACTTTTGACAGGACCGTCGGTATCAAGAACCGTTATATCGGTCCGGAGGAGCTTTGTACTTCCGACCTGTGCTTCGATGCCGCCGAGCGGCTCCTCGCCGCCCTGGGCTGGGAGCGGGAGAGTATTGACGTGCTGGTGTTCGGTTCTGTGACGGGGGACTACAAGACCCCGCCTACCGCCGGCATCCTCCAGCACCGGCTCGGACTTCCGACCAGCACTTTTGTGCTGGACATCCCGATGGGCTGTTGCGGCAGTATGTATGCCATCAATGTGGCGGGCAATCTGCTCAGCGCCGGGAGCGTAAGGCGTGCTCTGCTGCTGGTAGGGGACACCGCGCTCCGGATGGGTTCAATGAAGGACAAGAGCCGCGTGCCACTCTTCGGCGACAGCGGCACGGCGATGGCTCTGGAGTATGACCCCGCCGCCGATCCCATCGTAATCGAGTTCAATACCCTTGGCTCCGGCTACGAGGCCCTGATCACGCCCCACGGGGGCTTCCGACATCCGATTACGGCCGAATCCTTCGTCGAGGAGGACTTCGGTAACGGCATCATCCGTGCGCCGAAGGATACCCTGATCAATGGGATGGATGTCTTTTCCTTTGCCATCTCCCGACCGCCCATCAGTATTAAGAAACTGATGGAGACCTATGAACTGACTCCGGATAATGTGGATTATTTTCTGATCCACCAGGCGAATAAGCTGATTGTGGACCGGATTGTCAAGAAACTCAAGCTTCCGCTGGAGAAGGTACCCTATGACTTGCAGGAGTTCGGTAACCTGGGCGGTGCGTCCATCCCGATGCTGATGAGTTGGAACCTTGCGGAGGAACTCCGGAGCCGTCCGCTGACCCTGCTTTGCTCCTCCTTCGGCCTCGGTCTGACCTGGGGGACGATGGTGCTGCGGACGCAGACGATGACAGTCCTCCCGGTCTCAAAACTTTAAACCCTTTTATGAATATCCACAACATTTTACAGGCCATTGTCCGAGGACCGGAATTGGTCAACAGAGTTAAAGACAAGACGGACCGTTCTTTTTTCTCACTCTACGGGGAGATGATAGGATTATGTATCCGCTACAATCTGACGGGTCCTGACTATGTCAAGTACGGCGTTTATGCCCTGACTGGGGATAATAAAGAAATGGTGAAGAAACTGCTCCAGGATAAGGTTGATTATGTCAAGAAACGGGATAAGAATTGGCAGTTCCTCATCAAATATGCTGATATTCGCTATCAAAAGAATGCCAAGTGGAAAAGTAGACGGAGACGCGCCTATACCAAACGTTATCATATGGGAGATCGCTGCCATGTGCAGTATGGTGTGATGTTTATATTTGAGCATCGAAGGATCGGGAAATTATCCATCGGCAGTGACTGCCTTTTTGCCCGGAATGTGGATGTCGATATCACGGGAGATTTGACCATCGGGAACCTGGTGAAAATATCAGAGGGTGTCAAGATACTGACCCATAACCATGACTCGTTCGGAACTTATGCGGATGGAGATCTGATCCCTTTCTCCAATCGGGCTCATAACACGCCGTTGACCATTGCCGATAATGTTGTGATCGGTTCTCATGCTATCATCATGCCCAACGTGAAGAGCATCGGAGAGAATTCCATCATTTCCGCAGGTTCGGTGGTTACACATCCGGTACCTGCCAATTGTATCGTTGCCGGAAATCCGGCCGCGGTGATCAGCAAATTCCCCAAGTCGCTTCGTGTTGATTCACAGCGGTTCTATGATGATGCATTTTCTATTCAGATCAATTTGCAAGGAAAAACTGAAGTCGAGGGTCATAATAAGGAAGGTAAGGAGTGAAACTTAGTGTTAGGGTATGGAGAGAATCGAGGTGATGCAAAAGCCGGAACAAGTTACGTGGGAGGAGATTCATAACTTGTTGGTGGATGCGCATCAGAAAAATATCGCCCGGAACATCGTGATGAAGTCCACCCAACTTCCCGCTGATGAGTTGGAACGCAGGGTCGGACCGGATGGGCGGTGTTTCGTCGCGCTGGCTTCGGGAAAACTGATCGGTACGACGTCCGTGGGTTTTTATCGCGGCCGCCATTGGTATGACAAAGGCAAACTGGTCGCTCATAGCATGTTCTCCGCTTTGCTGCCCCGATACCAGGGAATCGGCATCCGGGAAGAGATGAACCAGCTCCGGGATGAATATGTCCGGGAGGTCGGTGCAGAGATGATGCAGGCAGATACCCCGCTCGGGAATACGATCGTCCGGGAGAATGCGCTCCGCAACGGCTTTGTAGAAGTGGCCTATCGTTCTTTCCCGGGACACTACTCCGTCATATTCGTCAAGTGGCTGGGCGGGAATCCGTTCCCGATGTGGTACTGCCGTCTGCGTTTCCTGTTCTCTAAATACTACACGCTTGTCCGTTTCAATATCCAGGGAAAGAAACGATTCGGAATCTGAAATGAAAAGGCTTACATATAGACTGAAGAAGACAATCGCCTTCCGGCTTTTTCATTATATAAAGAATCCCAAGAGGCGCCGGTCTTTCCGTGCTATGTTCCCCTCCGATCCTGTTGCTCGGCGGCGGTCGTTGGTGGCTTGGCTCCTGTTTGGGATGGGGGCCAAAGACTTCTATCGTCTCCAGTGCGACAAGATGAGTTTCAAAGAAATACGCTCCCGGGTATCCTTTCATGAATGTTCTTTGTATTACGAGACCGTCAATAGCCCCGCTGCGGGTAGAATATTGGGAGACAAGTACCGCGCTTATCAGCGTTTCTCAGACCTCTACCAGCGAGATGTCGCATATATTTCGGCAGCGGATATCGCCTCGGGCGGAGTGATGGAAAAGATCTCGGATTTCGCCGCGCTCGGCCACAAGCAAATCGTCGTAAAGCCACAGCGGATGAATCGTGGCCGGGGCGTCGGTGTGTATGAGGATTTGGATGCAATCAAGGAGTTGCTGACCAGCAGTGGCGGTGGCGTACTTGAAGCCTTGATCGTGCAGGATGAAGCGCTGGCCGCATTCAATACCTCATCGGTGAATACCTTGCGCATCAACACGGTGAATTTTGGCGATGGCGAAGTGGAAGTGTTGTGGCCTTGCTTACGGATGGGACACGCCGGCAGCTTTGTCGATAATGCCGGGTCCGGCGGAATTTTCGCTGCCATCGACCCTCTCACCGGTGACATTATCGGTGCGGCAGATGAAAAGCGGCATATATTCACGGAGCATCCTGATTCGCACAAGGCGTTGTCCGGCTATTGCATCCCTCAGTGGAAGAAAGCTTGCGAGATGGCCCGGCAAGCGGCATCGGCCTTGCCGGAGGCTACCTTCGTCGGCTGGGATCTGGCTTTGACCAAAGATGGCTGGGTGCTGGTAGAAGGCAATCATACCCCGTTGATTATCTGGCAGATAGCATCTCGGCAAGGGATACGCGAACAATTCCGGAAAATTGAGAAAAGGACCATTTTCGAGAGAAAGAAATAAAAAGGTGCGCCCATGAAGAAAATTGTGACTTTCGGCGTGTTCGACATGCTTCATATCGGACATATCCTGTTATTTAAACGGGCCAAGGAACTAGGTGATTATCTGATCGTCGCCGTTCAGGACAGCGATTTCATCCTGAAGTATAAGCCGGATACCCGAATGGTGTACAATACCCAGGAGCGTGTCTTTATGGTCGGCGCGATCAAGTATGTGGATGAAGTCGTGGTCTATAAGGATGTCGATGACGACATCCGGAACATCGACTTCGATGTCTTCGCCAAGGGCCCCGACCAGGTACATGCCGGTTTCCAAAGGGCCGTGGCGTGGTCTGAGCAGGCGGGTAAAGAGGTCGTCGTCCTCCCCAGGACGGAGGGCATCTCCTCGACGATGCTCCGGGAATACAAAAAGCATTAGAACTTATGATGCAAAAGCGTGTAGTTGTCATCGGTCACGGGTATACGTCCCGGCTGGGCGTGATCCGTTCTGTCGCAGAAATCGGCTGTTATGTCATCGTGATCGTATTGACGGGCCGGAAGCGGGCGGGTAAGATGGACATGACCAGACCGGTCGATTGCTATAGCAAATATGTCGATGAGTTCTATTACTGCCCCAAAAAAGATGAGAAAGGCCTGATTCGTCTGCTGCTCGAGCGATGTGTCCACGAAACGCAGAAGACGGTCATTTTCCCGGACAGCGATTTCTCCGCTTCGGTTATCGACCGGAATCAAGACATCCTGAAGGATTCTTTTGTCTTCCCGAATATCCGCAATAAGCAAGGCGAAGTCTATCGCTGGATGGACAAGGGCTTGCAGAAAGATCTGGCCAGGTCGCTGGGGATGAATGTCGCGAGGTCCCGGATCGTGACGATTTCCGAAGGGGCGTACACGCTGCCCTCCGATGTCCGCTACCCTTGTTTCCCGAAGCCGCTGATCACCCTTAAAGGGGACAAATATATGCGCCGATGCGACAAGGAGGCTGAACTCCGCTCGGTCATCGAGCACTTGGGGAGTATGGGGGCGAGCAAGGTGCTGGTGGAGGACTTCAAACAGATTGAAGAAGAATTTGCTGTGTTGGGATTTTCGGACGGGCAGACGGTCGTCATTCCCGGCATTATCCGCTTCCTGAGACCGTCTGAGAGCCATTTCGGCCTGGCCATGCAGGGACAGGTCAGTTCTCCCGAGGGTTTCGAGGCGCTGATTGACCAATTCAGGGCATTTGTCCTGGCCGTCGGTTACGTGGGCGTTTTCGACATCGATTTTTTCTTGAGCGAGGGTTATTATTATTTCAGCGAGATGAATCTCCGTTTCGGTGGATCCGGTTATGCGGTCACCCGGATGGGTGTCAATCTTCCCGCTTTGATGGTGAATTATCTTATCGGGGAGGACAGCCAGGATTTGCGAACGGATATTCCGGAGGGATCCAAAGCCGTTTTTGTCAATGAACGGGTTTGCCAGGATGACTGGTATCAGGGATTCCTGTCCACCAAGGAATGTCGTCAATTGCTGGCATCTTCGGATATCCATTTCGTGCGCGATGAAAAGGACCCGGAGCCGGAGCATGCGTTGGAAAGAATCTGGAGGAGCTTGATACTCAAGCGTTTCTTGAGAAGGATCGTAAAATGACAAACCGGCAGGCCATCATCCGTTTTTTGCATGAGGGCAAGAAAGTCGTCCTCACCCCGGAGCGCTTGTTCTACACGCGTCGCACGATACCGCGATTGGTTCGGCAGATGCGTCAGAAAGAGCAAATCCAGGTGTTGTTCGTGGTTTTCGAACTGGCTTCCTGGAAGACGGAAGGGCTGTATAATCGGATGAGGGAGCACCCGCGTTTCCTCCCTGAATTACTGGCCGTCCCTTCGAAAGAGAACCAAGAGGAGATCCATAATGTTGTACGTTATCTGGAGCAGAAAGGCTATGCTTTCTGCTGCTTGAAAGAAGGCGAGACCATCGCGGCACGCTTCCACCCGGATATCATATTCTATCAGAAGCCCTATAGTTGGTGCATAGACAAATCCCTGTTCTTCCGCAGGAATCTGAAATCGTTGTTCTGCTATATGAGTTATTGCTTCCGGAACACGACCCGGGATTTCAATCAGAATACCTTTTTCCATAACTATGCCTGGCAGGTTTACGTGGAGAATGAGACCGAGCAGGAGGAGATGAAAGCCATCATGGACAATGGCGGCAGGAATACGATCGTGACCGGGTTGACGGTGATGGATGACTTGATGAAGGATAAAAGCTGCTATCGCGATCCTTGGAAACCGCTTCCTTCCCGGAAGCGGATTATTTATGCCCCGCACCATACAATCGGTCACGAAATGGTCCATCGGTCGACGTTTTTGCAGTTCGGCGATTTCATGTTGGAGATGGCCCGGAAATATTACGACCGGACGCAGTGGGTCTTCAAACCCCATCCGCTCCTGAGACCGAAGTTGGAAAAAATGTGGGGATCGGAGCGGACCGCCGCCTATTATGAAGCGTGGAGCGATCTGGAGAACGGCCAGTGCGAGAATGGCGAGTATATGGGCTTGTTCCAGTACTCCGATGCGATGATCCATGACAGCGGCTCTTTTATGCTGGAATATCTCTATACGCACAAGCCGGTCATGTATCTCGCCTCGGGAGAGGTCCTGGGTCCAGACGCCAATTTGCAGACACGTCAGGCCCTCGAAATGCATGAGTTGGGCCGGACGGGCGAAGAGATCGAGGCATTCATCCGGCGCGTCATCGCGGGTGAGGACCCGAAGGCGGAGGCACGGGAAGCCTATTTTCGGTCCCACCTGATCCCGCCCGGCGGTTGCTCCGCCTGCGAGAATGTCATCCGGGCCATTCTGGGAGAATCTTGAGTACGATACGGACGTATGAAAGCAGAAATTGGAAGAAGAGCAAATATGTACGATTATATGATCGTACTGTTGATACTGAGTTCTGTCTTCGGATACATTCTGCCTTACTTTGTCCAGCCGATCATTCTCCTTACGATTCTGTTTCTCCCGTGGCTGCTTCAGGCCGCTTCTTGTTTCCGTCAGGCCCGCAATCAGAATGTTCTGGTCGTTTTTGTTTTCCTGTTTGCGTATGCCTCCCTGTCCATGCTCTGGGTGCCGGATTTCAAGCACTGTTTTATGTTACTGGTGCGCGCACTCATACACATGGTCATGTGCCTGGAGATCATTGTCTTCTCCCAGAAAGCGAACCTGCCTTTCGATTCCATTGCGAAGGGTTGGGTGGGAGCCTTCTTGTTGACAGCGGCAGTCGCGGTTTTTGAGATGACGACGGATCATCACCTGGCCGTAATGGCACATGAAGACCTGATTGAATCTGCCGGTGGTCACCGCGCAGCGGTCACTTTCCACAATTACAACACCTATAGCCTATTCATCGTCTTCTGCCTGCCGTTTCTGTTGTATCGGTTATTGATGGAGGGCAGGAAGAGGCGGCGCCTGGCTTTGTGGGGCATTCTCTTGCTGATGGTCTCGATTGTCTTGTTGAACGCTTCCCGCGGAGCCATTTTGAGCATGGTTGTCATGGTGGGCGTCTTCATGCTCTGTGCATCCAAGGGGAAGAACAAGCGTATGAAGCGCAATGTGCTTCTGCTCATCATACTGCTAGCCATCATGATGGTGGTTCTGGGCGGATTCCTGCTGGAAGCCATCATCACCAGGACAGCGGGAAAAGATGTTTTCAGGGACAGTACCCGGATGGTGTTGTGGGGAAGTTCGTTGCAACTATTTGCGCAGTCCTGGGGATTCGGGCAGGGCTTCGGAAGCATGATACCCGTGCTGACGACGTTCCCGGGCAATACGACGGATTTGACCTATTCGCATAATCTGCTGTTCGAGTTGTTGCTGGAGGGGGGAGTCATCTTTTTCTTTTGCTTTGTAGCGTTGTTGTTGATCTTGTTCCGGGCGGCCCGTAAGGAGAAGGATGTCCCGCGTAGAATGGTATTATTCGCCTCCTTGTTCGCCTTCCCCTTGTATTCGATCATTAACAGCGTCTATACTTCCCCGACATTCATCTGGCTCTTCTTTGCCTGTCTGGGCGTGTTTGCATCGACACCGCGTCTCAAGACCGCATTTGTATGAATATCTTGATCATTTCACACGGGATACCTTCATGTGAGGATCCGCAATGGGGCTGCTTCGAACTCGACCAGGCCCGGGCCCTGTCCCGACGGGACCATCGGGTGACCGTGGCCGCCCTGGACGGCCGTTTCCGTCACTATCGGCGGAAACGGGGGATTACGCATGAGGCGGCCGGCCCCATCCAGACATACCTCTTTTATCTGTTCCCGCTCAAATTGCTGGGCACCTGGCGTTTGATTTCCGCAGTCCGCGCACGGATGATGGAGAAACTCTTCCACCGGATTGTGTCGGAACAGGGACTTCCGGATATCATCGTCGCCCATTACCTTTTCTCCATGGATTCGCTCCGGCGTATCCGGAAAAAGCATCCCGGCATTCCGGTCGTCGGAATTGAGCATTGGAGTCGTGTCTCGGAGTCGGGTTCTGCCGGGGAGATGCGGCAACGGGGCTTGCGGGCCTATGGACAGGTCGATGTGCTTTTGTCTGTCTCTGCAAGCCTGCAAGCCTTGATACGGCAGAATTTCGGGATGAACTCGCAGGTCCTTCACGATATGGTCGATGAGGTATTCTTCCAGGCTCCGCTCAAGAAAGAAAAGCCGGTAGGGCCGTTCCGTTTCCTTGCGGTCGGGAGCCTGCTGGAGGTAAAAGGTTTTGATGTCCTGCTCAAAGCTTTCGCGCGGACGGCGGATCCGGAAGCCGAACTGGTCATTGTCGGGGCAGGCCCCCTCCGGGAGCAGTTGGAAATGCTTTGCGGGGAGCTTGGCATCCGGCATCGCGTGGAATGGAAGGGATTGTTGTCCCGCCCGGAAATAGTTGAAATCATGGTTTGGGCGAATGCCTATGTGCTGCCTTCTCGTTCGGAGACCTTTGGCGTTTCCTATGTCGAGGCCATGGCGATGGGACTGCCTGTCATTGCTACCAGGTGCGGAGGGCCGGAATCGTTTATGAATGAAAAGTGCGGGCTGATGGTGGATGTGGACGATGTCGATGGACTCACTGCCGCCATGAACCGGATGGAGCAGGGAATTCTAGCATTCAATCCGGAAGAGATCCGCGATTATATCTACTCCCGCTTCTCCGGAGAGGTCATTGCCAAACAGCTTGAGAAGGTTTTCGAAGAAGCGATAAAAGCGAAGAAAAGATGAAACAGCTCATCATCATCGGTGCTGGCGGAATGGGCCGCACTTTCTACAGCAATGCCCTGGAGAGCCGGGGATTTGGTGAGGAATTTGTCGTCAAAGGCTTTATCGACGACAATCTGCAGGCCTTGGATGGGTTCGCAGGCTATCCGCCCATACTCGGGACCATCCGGGACTACCGGCCGCAGCCGGACGATGTGTTCGTGTCCTCGATCGGCGGGACGGCGCGGCGGACTTGCATGGAAGGAATCATCGCCAGGGGAGGAGTTTTTATCGAACTCATCCACAAGACGGCCCGCATCTATCAGAATGCCCGGCTGGGCAAGGGTAATTTCATCGGCGCCTGCACGGTGATCGGCAATGACGCCGTCATCGGGGACTACAATATGATCCAGGCCTATACGGTCATCGGACACGACGCTCGGATCGGCAGTTGGAACCGGATTGACACGCATGTGACCTGTGTGGGCGGCATCGTACTGGAGGATGATGTAGACATCCATACTTCTGCGGTAATAAACCACGGCGTGACTGTGGGTACAGGCGCCCGGGTGGGCGCCCTGAGTTTCGTCATCCGGAAAGTGAAGCCGCATACAACCGTATATGGTAACCCAGCCAGGGTAATAGAAGTTTAAAAAGATAATAAATGTATATGGAAAAACGCTCTTTGCGGCAGTGGCTGTCGCACATAACCAAGGGGATGGTTTCCGCCTATCATCGGATGAGGGGTTGCGAAATCGGCAAGAACTGCAATATATCCAGATCCGCCATCCTGGACCGTGCCCATCCGAAAGGTGTGCATATCGGCGACAATACCCGCGTGCTGTTGGAAGCGCTTATCATCGCCCATGACTATTCCCGCGGGGCGCTGGAGGGTTGTTCGATGTGGTGCGATACCCGCATCGGCAGCAATTGCGTGATCGGCGGCCGGGCGATGATCATGCCCGGGGTGACGATCGGTAATCACGTGTATGTGGGCGGGGGTAGCGTTGTGACGAAGTCGATTCCGGACCATTGCATCGTGGCCGGTAACCCGGCGCGCATCGTCCGCACCGGCACCATCATCAGCGACAAGGGGCAGCTTGTAGAACGCGGAACCCCCGTCAAGTAAGGGAAAAGGCGTATGTATAAACATTTCTTCAAGCGCGTACTTAGTTTTCTCGGAGCATTCCTGGGGCTTCTTCTCCTGGGTTGGCTGATCTTGATTGTGATGGTGTTCCTGCATTTCGCCAACAAGGGAGCGGGCGCCTTTTTTACCCAGGAAAGGCCCGGCAAGGATGCGAAGATTTACAAGGTTATCAAATTCAAGACGATGACCGACGAGCGGGATGCCGAGGGAAACCTGCTCCCTGACGCACAGCGCCTGACGCGGGTGGGCAAAGTCGTCCGCAGCTTGTCGATCGACGAACTGCCCCAGCTGATCAATATCCTGAAGGGTGATATGGCTTTCATCGGCCCCAGGCCTTGGAAGGTGGAGTATCTGCCTCTTTACTCGCCCGAGCAGATGCGCCGCCACGAGGTCCGCCCCGGCATCTCCGGCTGGGCACAGGTGCACGGGCGCAATGCGATCTCTTTCACCAAGCGCCTGGAATATGATATTTATTATGTGGATCACTTGACTTTCTGGCTTGATGTGAAGATTTTCTGCATGACGATTTTGAAAGTCTTCAAGCGGGAAGGCATCTCCGAGGAGGGGCAGGCGACAACGGAACCATTTAATGGATACAATTAACGCCCGGAATCAATATGAGACGACTGTTTTTCTCTTTAATCCCTTTTTTATCCGTCCTCGCCATGTCCGCTGGACCCCTCCCGGATGTATTGACCCAGGAGATGCTGGACAGGGGCGGTAATTCTTTCGTTGTCAGGCGGGATTATACCTTGGAGGACAAGACCCTGACGCTTCCCGCGGGCAAGACTCTGGTGTTTGCCGGCGGTTCCCTGGACAAGGGCACGATCGTCGGGAATCATTCCGGTATACAGATCAGACAAACGAAACCTGCTTTCGGGACGGAGCTGACCATTTCCGGTCGTTGGGACGTGCCGGAAGTACACGACGGTTGGTTCGCGTTCGATCCTTCCCCGGAGTTCGTGTCCAACAAGATCATCGCCAATCTGCTCGCCTTTTCGGACGACCAGACCCCCTGCCACATCATCTTCGAAGAGGATCGGATCTATTATTTTGAGCTGCCGTACAAGGGGCGTCCGGATATCGGGAATCTATTCTCCATCTCGAAGAAGAACGGCAAGGAAAAACGCAACTATGCTGAGGTTTATCAAGATAAATACAAGAGTCTCAGGATATTTACGATCCCGTCAAATACACATTTGACAGTGAACAATACCCTCAAAATGCTTCCGACCAATCTGGGCGCCTATTTCATTTTCTGGGAGAACGGGAAGGAAAATATCATCGTAGATGGATCGGGCACCATATCGGGAGATAACGACAGACATCTTTATAACGCTCCTTATGCCGGGAAGTCTTATTATGGAGAATGGGGTTTCATCTTCCGATGCTTCAAATGTAAAAACTTCACATTCAAGGATGTGACATTGACGGATGCCTTCGGAGATGCCATTATTTATATGGGATCATATCTCCCCGGTGAGTCCGGTACACGGGTGGCTTCGGATCTTTTGCTTGACAATGTCAAAATCTTGCGGGCCCGCCGTAACGGCGTTGCTGTCGGCGCCCGGAATGTCGTGATCCGGAACTGCCATTTCGAGGGCTGCGGAACCAAAGCGGTCAAAGGGACGAAGCCCCGCTGTGGAATAGACTTCGAACCCGACGGGCTGGATAATTATCCGGAGATAGGCAATGAAAATGTGTTGATGGAGAATTGTACGTTCAAGGACAATTATTTTGACATCGCTTCTTACAACAATAACAAATCGAGATACGGGAAAATAGCCACGACCGTTCGGAACTGCGTTTTCACCGCTCCGCTGAAATTCACGACAACGCGCTGGATGCGCTTCGAGAATTGCTACATTCCTTTCTTGAACGATCAAGTGGAGAAGTCCAGGATTCTGAATTCTACGCACATGGAGTTCTATAACTGCGAATTCGGCAAACTTGAACAGTCGACTGTCAATGGAGCGAAGAAAGCCTCCAACAAGTTCGTCAACTGCAAATTCAACACGGCGGTTCCTGCAAAGAAGAAATGACTCCGGGCGTTATTGATTGTCTCGTCGGCGTGTTGAATCGCGCATTCGGCCTTCCGGTGGTCCGGGAGGCCGAACTGCCGGTGGATGATGCTGCCTGGGCAGCGGTGCTGAAGCTGTCCATTAAACAACGGATGATTCCGTTGGTCGTATCCTGGATGGATGCTCTTCCCGAGGCGCAGATCCCGACGGGACCGGATGTGGTCCGCGCCTATCTGGTCACGGAGCATACGCGCGAGGATGTGCGTCATCGCTTCGATGTGCTGGAACGCCTGGCGAGGCTGGTGGGAGAAGGCGGGCTCGATTTGATGCTGCTCAAGGGCGCGACTTTGTCGGTCCGCTATCCCGCGCCGGAATTGCGTTTCTTCGGGGACATCGATTTTTATCTTTTCGGGGAATCCGCCCGCGGAGCGGAATTGTTGGCCGCCAAGGGGATTGCGAGCAAGGAGTATTATCACCATCACACCCAGGCCAGCCTCGGCGGGGTGCTGCTGGAGAACCACTATGATTTCGTGGACCTGGAGAACCATCAGTCCAACCGGGTCCTGAATGACGCCCTCACGGCGATGGCCCCCGCTGCGCGCATCCCGTTCACGATTCCCGGAAAGGAGCCGCTGCCGAATGTGTATCGGATGTCTCCCACGATGGAGGCGGTCTTCTTGATGCGGCATATGTCCGCGCATTTCGCCGCCTCGGAGACGGAACTTCGCCAGCTCTACGACTGGGTCCTGTTGCTCCGGGACGATGGGGACAAGATCGACTGGGAGGAGGTGACAAGGCTTTACGAAGCCTCCGGGATGATGTCATTCGCCCGTATCGTCTGCTGGATCATCCGGGAGAAACTGGGGCTGGACCTGCCCCTTCCCCTGGAGCCCGCCGGCGGGCCGCTTGCCGAAAAGGTCTGGGAGGATCTGTTCTCGGGCCACAGCGCGGATCCTTTCCGCAAAGGGTCGCTGCGCTATTACCTGCGGGAAGCGCAGGTGTTATTGCGGAACCGCTGGAAATATAAATTGGTCTATCCCGGTGAATCCTTCGCCGCGCTGGTGCTGAGGATGTTGTGGCTTAAACTGAAATTGGGCAGATGACGCTTTCCTGGGTGGAAAACCGGGTGTTCTCGTCCCGGACCTATCTGCTCGGGCTGCCTGGTGAGGCTGCCTGGCTGGTCGATTGCGGCTGCTGGGAACGCTTGCTTGCTCAGACCGGACGGGACGTTGCCGTGCAGGGTGTCCTGCTGACCCACGCGCATTACGACCATATTTACGGGCTTCCCACCCTGCTGGCGCGCTGGCCGGACTGCCGGATTTTTACCAATATAGCCGGTGTGGCGGCGCTCGCTTCCCCGAAGAGTAACATGTCCCGCTACCACGAAGATCCCATTACCATCACGGGAGAGAATCTCGTCGTGGTGGGAGAAGGTGGGCGGATTCCCCTGTTTCCCGGAGTGGAGGCCGAAGTGTTCGAGACACCGGGCCACCATCCTTCCTGCCTGACTTTCCGGGTGGGGGAGCGTCTCTTTACAGGTGATGCCTTTATCCCTGGAGAGAAAGTCGTTACGACCCTGCCGGGGGGCGACAAGGTGTTGGCGGCCGACTCCCTGTCACGCATTCTGAAAATGGCGGAAGGCCGGGAACTTTACCCCGGCCATGAACTGAGAAAAACGAAAAGCACGATATGAGAAAACGGATTTATCTTTGCTTGGCACATATGAGCGAGGCAGGACTGGAGCAAAAGTATATTCAGGAGGCTTTCGATACCAACTGGGTCGTGCCCTTGGGACCGAATGTGAATGCGTTCGAGGCGGATTTGGAAGCCTTCGTCGGCGAAGGGAAGGATGTGGTGGCGTTATGTTCCGGGACGGCGGCGGTGCATCTTGCGCTGCTTGCATGCGGTGTGGGGCCGGGCGATGAGGTGGTGGTGCAGAGTTTTACCTTCTGCGCAAGCTCTCACCCCGTGACCTACCTGGGAGCCACACCCGTATTCGTAGATAGCGAACCGGGTAGTTGGAACATGGACCCCGCTTTGCTGGAAGAGGCTATCCGTGACCGTATCGCCCGGACCGGCCGTAAGCCGAAAGCGATCGTGCCCGTGGCTCTCTACGGTATGCCCTATCAGATTGATGAGATTCTCCAAATCGGTGTACGCTACGACATTCCTGTAATCGAGGATGCTGCGGAGGGTTTCGGCAGCCGCTTCGACGGCCGGGTGCTCGGCACGTTCGGAGAATGGGGCGTCCTGTCGTTCAACGGCAACAAGATGATCACGACCTCCGGCGGCGGGGCACTCATTTGCCCGGACGCCGAATCGAAACAGAGAATCATGTGGTATGCCACCCAGGCCCGCGAGGCTTATCCCTATTACCACCACGAAGCCGTCGGCTACAACTACCGCCTCTCGAACATCTGCGCTGGCATCGGCCGCGGGCAGATGACGGTCCTGGATGCGCACATCGCACACCACAAGCATATGTATGAACTGTACAGGCAGCTCCTTGCGGACGTACCTGGCATCCATCTGCACGGCAATCCGGACGAACGCTGCGACAGCAATTTCTGGCTGAACACCATCACCCTCGACCCGGACCTGCGCATCCGGGGACAGGAAAACGCCTACAAGACCGTTGTGACCGGAGCGGTCGGCGGGGCGGCCGGCGTGGTACATGCCGTGGATAACGCCCACACCGATTGTGAGCCCAATGACAATGTCGAAGCGCTGCGCGTCATCCTGGACCAAGCCCAGGTCGAGGCCCGGCCGCTTTGGAAACCGATGCACAAGCAGCCGGTTTACAAGGATGCTCCGGCTTATGTCAACGGCATCAGCGAGCTTCTGTTCAAACAGGGTATGTGCTTGCCCTCAGGCCCCTGCGTCTCGGATGAAGAGGCGAGGTACATCGTAGATACGATCAAGGGGGCGATTCTCTGAGCAGGGCGAATGAAGATTCTGGTCCTTTCAGCCATCTATCCCGCAGCGGACACCCTGTTGACGGGTACTTCCGTGGTTCATTATTTTACCCGCGAATGGGTTAAAATGGGCCACGAGGTGCGGGTGGCCCATCTGGCAGCGAATCCTCCCGAACTCTATCTGAAAGTGGCGAAACGGTTTTCAATAGCTGTCTCCTTCTGTATGGGGGCGAACGTCCGGACGCGTTCCTATCCGGGTTTGGAATATGAGCTGGAAGGGGTGCGGGTGCTCCGCCTTCCGTACAGACGCCTGATACCGCGTTCATTACCATCGACCCGGACGATCGCGGAGCTTGTCGAGGGTATCGTGGATTACCTGAAACGCGAGGGATTTGCCCCGGACTATATAATGGCTCATTGGCTGGATCCTTGCGTTCGGGTGATGCAGGGTGTGCGGGAGGTCTTCCCGGCCCGATGCACTTATGTCGTCCACGGTGTGGATGTATTCGGACCGTCATCGATCCGGAAAAAGGGACAGAGCGTCCTCAAGGGTGTCGATGTAGTCGGCTTCAGATCCGAAGCCATCCGCCGGCATTTCGAGAACAAGGTCCGGACAGACAGGCCTTCGTTTATTTGTTATTCCGGGGTGCCGGACGGATATGTGGACAGCGCCGGCGATAAATCGTTCGACCGGGTGTCGCGCTTTGTGTATGTCGGGACGCTGATCGAACGAAAACACTCTGTCAGCTTGGTACGGGCGCTGGGGAAGGTCTTCGGGGCGGAGGATTTCAGTTTAACTTATGTGGGTACCGGTTATCAACTGCCTTCTATCCGGCGTGAAGCAAAACGGGCTGGCATCCTGGACCGGGTATTCTTCACCGGCTGGCTCCGTCGCGACGAAGTGGTGCAGGTCTTGGATGAGAATCAGGTGTTCGTGATGATTTCGAGCCGGGAGACATTCGGGATGGTTTATCTGGAGGCGATGGCTCGGGGTTGTATCACGGTCGCATCGCGGGATGAGGGCTTTGACGGGATTATCACCGACGGCGAAAACGGTTTCCTGTGCAGGGCGGGTGATTCCGACGAATTGGAGCGTATCATCCGCAGAATCAAGAGTATGGATCCGGCGGAGCTGACCCGCATTTCCCGGAACGCCCGACGTACGGCCGCCGGAATGACGGAGCGGCTGGCGGCCTGCCACTATTTGCAAGCCGTTCAGCAGCCGGACAAGTAAGTTATGCCGAAAGTTTCCATTATCGTCCCGGTTTATCAGGTCGCGCCCTATGTAGAAGCCTGCCTCCGTTCTGTCATGGTCCAGAACTGGACGGATCTCGAGTGCATCATCGTCGATGACGGTTCGACCGACGGCAGTTTTGAGCTTTGCGAATCCCTGGTCCGCTCTTATGGCGGGCCAATTTCTTTTTTGCTGCTCCGCCATCCCGTTAACCGGGGCCTTTCCGCGGCCCGGAACACCGGGACGCAGCAGTCTTCCAGCGAATACGTCTTCTATCTGGACGGGGACGATGAACTTCCGCCTGATGCCATCGGGTCCTTGATGCAGGCGGCCCTTTCCGATCCCGGGGTACAGATGGTCCAGGGCCGTGCCCGGACGGT